>JACCDO010502427.1_pt1 | contig 17954 bp, 14 predicted proteins | sample 7446101 | NCBI WGS metagenome assembly JACCDO01 (sample SAMN15323440, study PRJNA562643) | freshwater metagenome | isolation source: river surface water | place: USA:Blue River Watershed | collected 2017-08-16 | reverse complement strand
GATTTAAAATAATTTCAGATGGAACAGATAATCATTTAATATTAGTAGATGTTAGTGTTAAAGGATTAACTGGAAGAGAATGTCAAACTGCTCTAGATTTAGCAGGAATAACAATTAATAAAAATACTATTCCATTTGATACCAAATCACCATTCCAAGCAAGCGGAATACGTTTAGGTACACCTGCTGTAACAACACGTGGGATGAAAGAACCGCAAATGGAAATAATTGCAGATTATATTGCAATTGTATTAAATAATATTAATGATAAAAATATTTTAATTGAAATAAATAATAAAGTTAAAGAATTTATTTCTAATTATCCATTATAAAATTATTTAAACAGAAAATATTAATTTAATATCATTATGAGTATTTCATATAGATATGAATCTAATAATAAAGAAAAAGCTTGTTTAATTGATGTAATTTATTGCTCTAGTGTTCAGATGACTATTCCGATTAATTATTTTTTTACAGTATTATTAAAAAATGGTTCTGAGTATGATTTAACAGATCCTAAGTTAAAATACATTTTAAAAAATCCAATTGATAAAAATGCAATAATAGATGCCAGGGCTAATTATTTGAAATTAATTTCATAGAAATATAATGTATCAATTATTTGAAATTAATTTTCGTTTAATTATTCATAATATATTCTTAAGTTATATATTATGAATTACATTATATCATCAATCGTTTTATTAGCGGTTATACTGATTATCATTTATATTTTAAGTATAGATAACAATGCTGATAAATTTAAAAATAAAATAAAAGAATTGTTTTCAGTTGTCAAATCAAAAAAAATTAATTATCTTAATGATAAGGACCATAAGAATATATTAAATTATATTAAACAACATTTCTATTCAGATGATAATGTTACTATTCCAATAAAGATTTATTATAATAAAACAGACCGTGGGTATGAAATGACAGACATTGACATAATTTGTTATAAATATAATAATAATTCATTTATTGAAAAACATAATAAAATTGATATTTTATTTGTTCCAAATGAAAAAGATAATTATATAAGTAATCAAACATTATTTGGTATCCATGGTAATTATATGATTAAAGTTCATAATATGGAACCAAAAGTAGAACAAAAATTAGAACCAAAAATGGAACAAACTGTGGTACCTAATATAGAAAATTTAATGGAACAAAATAAAAAAGTAACATTTGATAAAAATGATACATTTATTCCACAAAATAAAAAAGATGAACCTATTGAAGAAACTTATACAGATGTATTAGATATGATACCTGATATAATTCATTTATCAGAAGATAATTCAGAATTAAATACAACTGATACAGAGCAATTAATTTCTCATAATTTTAAATAAAGGATCATTTTTGAGTATATAATCAGGTGTCATATATTCATCATTAATTAAAATGCGACCTCTTTCTGTTACAAATTTCCCTTCTTTAGAATATTTTTCAGGAACTATTCTTTTTACAAATTCTTTTATTTTTTCCGGTATTTCTTCCTCCGTCCAAAATTCTGGAAAAAATCCTTTTTTTGTTAAAGTATTAAAAAAATAATGAACGTCATAATATCTATTTTGTTCTGCTTTTATATTGATTTTATCAGTCCATTCTGCATCTACTTTACTATTTTCAACTACACCAGGAATACATGCGAAATCAAAATCCCATAATTGAATTTGAATTCCAATATTTGGGACAATATAAGTTTGTCCGTTTATTTTATATTGAAATTTATAATGTGTTTTACTAGTCTCTATTTTATGAACTAATAAATTATTTGCTTTTAAATCATTATGTCTAAATCCTGGATATTTATTTTGAATAATAGCTAAAGCTGATAATATTTGGAAGAATATACTTATCCAATGTTTTGATTTCATTGTTTTATAATTGTTTTTAATATAATCTAACAAATCACCTGACTTGGCCCATTCTGATATAAGTACAGAAACATTATCATAATATTCTCCTTTTTTATATCTCTTAACAAATGCATCATATTTTTTATTATTAACTATATTGTCTTTTGGTAAACTAATAAATGGTTTTATACTAGTATTAAATGTTGTTATTGGTAAAACTAAATGAGGCGTTTGTTTATCCTTAACAAAATTAGCTAATAATCTTAACATAATTAATTCAGCATTTTCTGGCCTACGAACATTAAACATATCACCATAGTTTTGTTTTCTAGGATATGCTACAATTTTAACTGCATAATTTGGTTTATTTTCATTGTTTGGTGGTGGATAAACACCTTTAAATGTATGACCTGTTGAACCACTTTTAATATATAACAATTTTCCACCTAATTCTTTAATTGCTTTATTAAAGTCAATATATTTTTTAGGTAATATTTCTCTAATATCATCACTATTTTGATTATTTCTTTCATCTGTTTTATTAAAATCAATCATATAATCTAAACATTTTCCCTCAATCATTCTTTTTATAGATTCCAACCTAAATGGTATCTGGTTAAATCTGGCTTGATCTAACTGTAGTTCTTGTTCTTTATTCATATTATTATTAATTATATTTTTTATAAAGATATCTTTAAAATAAATAAACTAATTTTAATATATAATAGTGTGATTTTGATATAAGTAATAAAAAAATAATAAGTCGTTATTAGTTTTTAATTATAGTTTTTTAGATTTTATAAAGAATTTATATATAATATATAATAAAATTAATAATAATACTATTAAAAATAATATAGTATAATCAGTATTAGTATTTGTAAATTTTTCAATCGTATTTGTATTTAATAATTTATTAACATTAATCCAATTAAAACGCGGTTTATGCCAAAAATCAAAATTATATATAATATTTTTGTTATATATTCCACATAAATATGAAAATGAACTTTTACAAACAACCAATATATCAGCTTTAATCATATATCCCATTGATTCTATTGTATCAATATCTGCTAATAATTTAACATTATTATATTTATTACTTTTAGTAATAATATCAAATTCATTTTTATTTTTATCATCAATTTCTGTTAATATAAATATTTTACAATTAGAATGCATTTCATTAAATTTATCAATTATTTTTATATATTCCTCAATTGAAATATATCTATCTGAATTAATATTTTCTCCTACATCTCCTCTTCTTATATGTATTGCTATTTTTTTTATATCTGAAGAAATATTATTGTAGTATGGTAATTCAGGCATTTTTAAATATATTCTTAATGTGTTTATAGATTTGTCTAATAAAGATATATCATTGTTAAATACTATATTAAGAGGTGAATTAATTTTTAATAAATTAATTTGATTTTTTGACATGTCTATATATTTTTTAATAATATCATCAGTTGGATCATTTTCTTCATAAATATTATCATAATTATACTCATTTACATGTTTATAATTTTTTTCTATTCCAAAAAAATCGTGTATTTTCTGTAGATAACTCTTTTCAATATGGTCCATTTTTTCAATTTTAGTATAAACATATTCTAAATTATATTTCATTGCAATTGTTATTACACCAACTATTTTTTGATATTGTGCCCCTAAACCGTCATGATTTTTAGTTATATCATTTGCTATATATAACATATGATATAACTTATAATTAATTTTAAATATTAAATTATAATTTATTATATTTTTGATACATTTTTCTAATCAAATTTATTTCTAAATTTGGTAAAATCGGGGAACACATCCAATATTTTTTTTTACCAATCATATCTAATTCAAATTTATCTGGATATAAATGTGATGCACTACCATTAATATTTGTCATTATTTTTCTAAATAATTTCGGAACTAAATAAGATGTTTCTTTTGGCAATACTATTAATAATTGTTCGCATGGTGTTAATGGTTCACCAATTTTAAATTTTACACTATTAAAATCAAATTTATTTCTAGCCATATCATTTAAAAATGGAGCATGATCGAAAGGATAATACCAATCCCATGAAGGGCATTTATCAAAATAATACATTGCTACCCATTTTAATCCTACATTATAATGATGAACCATTTTATTAGAAAATTCATCTAACTCTGAATGATTTGTATAATAATAATTATTATAATATCTCTCTCTCCAATCAACCATTGGTCCCTCGCCCAAACTAATAGGATCTTCTATTTTAAAGATTAAATTATCTATTTTATGCATTTCAATATCAAATGGATCTGTTGACTGACAATATGATTTTTTCTTCTTAGAACCGGAGGTTTTATTATAATTATCTATTATAGTTTGTTCTTCATCTGATGCTAATTTAATAATGAAATTATAATAAACATCATTATTAATATTTATATCATCAATAGTTTTATTAATAATATATCCATACAATAAAACAGTATCAACATAACATTCAAGTAATTTATCAATTGCATTATTATAAATATCTAATGCAGGAATATGAGGAAGAAAATCATTTCCCATTAAATAGCAAATAAAGATAAAATCATTAATTACATTTGATTTATCCAAGTTAATATCATTTGTTAGACTTTGAACGCTGTCAAAAATGCAATCTTTCATAATACTAATTGAAACAAAGTTAATTCCATTGGATTTATCTTTGCTTTCCATCTGTTGAGCTTCACGCATCAAATAAATGTTATTAAATCCTTTGGATGTTAGGGTCATCATTAAAAATATTAAATCAGCATCTAATCCATAAACTACATAAGTATTTTCATTTAAACAATTTTTTTTGATATATTGGAGAATTTTATGTTCCCCTTCAGCTGGAGTTTCAGATGAAGTGAATATAATTTCTAATTTATATTTATTATCATTCACCCATTTATTTAATTTATCAGTAAGTTTCTCCATAAATTTAGTTCCAGGTGTAATAGCACTATTATTCCAAAAAAATGGAATATCTTTTTTATGTTTCTTACGAATACTATCAAATAATTTTTTATCATTTACACTCTTATATCTACGTAATCGTTGTTGCTTCATCTTAGCAACTGGTGCAACGCCATCAATAGCCAAGTAAATACATTTTTTTGGCTCAGCTAAGTCTATTAACTTTTCAAGATAAATAATAACATTATTTATCATTTTATTTTCTAATCTTTCTATATCAACATTTTCATTCGGCTTTAATTCCTTCAAAGTTTCAAAACATACAGGATGAATCATACAATTCATATCTAATAGAAAGTAATCAGTAGTAGTTGTAAATTTATCTTTGGAGAAAACAAAGTTTTTAGACTTGTATTTTTTCCAAAGCCATAAAAAGAATCCAGGAACTCCCATTTTAATTAATAATATAAATATCTCATTAAATATTTATATTATCAAATTTTTTATATAATATATATATATATTATATGGAAAAAGGATTAATTGCTTTTTTAATTATTATTATATTAGGTTTAACATTTGTCATTTATAACAATTTTTCTTACTCTGAAAATTTTTTAATGTATAATCCAGCGACAAGCGAAAAGAAATTTAATTAGTATAGATGAATACTATTCCAATCAATTTCATTTTTATTAAATTCTGTATTAATATAAAAATTTTTTTTATTATTTATAGTTTCTATTTTACCCTCAAGTTGATCCATTTTTCTATTTAATAAAATTAATTGTTCTAAAAAAATATTCAAGGTATTTTGAAGTAATATATTAGAATTATTTTCAAATTGTATATCTGATAAATAATCTGACATTAAAATTTATAAGTTTTTAACGTTTAAATATAATTTACTTATTTCAGATAAAATATCAGTATCTTGGCATTTAATCTTAAAATTCATATAATAATCCCAATTTAAATTAACTTCAAAATTATCTAATATATCAACAAAAATATTTGGGTCAGAAAAAACATTTAATTTTCCACATGAACCACTATTATTAGTACATGTTGGTATATATGATGCTACTGGTAAATTTTGAAATGTATTAGAATCACATCTACCGTTACCAGAATATATTAACTCATGAGAACATGGTACAATATAAATTGTTTCATTCATTCCTAACATTTTCATTATAAGAGCAATTGTTTGCTGAGCTCTCATTAGGTATGAAGCCATAAAAATAACATTAACATTTTTATAAAAATTTGCAAAATATCCTTTTAAAAATATACCAGCTCTTACTGCTTGTTCTAAACCAACTGGATCCAACTGTGAATCATTCTTTGTATTTAAAATTTTTTCTAATAAATTCATTTTATTATGAACTCCTAAACCATGACGAATTAAAAATATTTCAGTATTTGGAGGAATATCAATATCTACATCATATAAATAATTATTAAAATAATTATTGAATGATAATATATCCCAACAACTATCAGTCATAGAACAAACACTGACTATATCATCGCCATTACTTTCACCTTCATAAATCATATTAAATCTAATTTTATTATCTTCTCTAATACATCTAATAATTACACAATTATTAAAGGATTTATTTGGATACTCTTGATAATAATTATTTCTATTTATATATTTAAAATAACATTGTAATCTATTATTATGTGTTCCACATAATATAATATTATTATTATTTGTAGGTTGCATTATAATAGACCCACCTAATATTTCTCTTTTTGCGTTTATATATTTACTTTTATATTTAAGATACTTATATATATCATTACTCATTATTAAGCGTTAGGTTATAATATTATTTATTATTTATAATAATATTATAATGAATGAAGATAATATAGATAATATTATTAAAAATACTAAATATCCATTATTACTTTTATATTCCATATTAAATAATAATAATATATCAGATAATTATAAATATATTGTTGTAAAATATTTTTATAGATATCATATTATGGTAGGATTAGAGCATAATTTATTAGCAATTACTAATCTTGATAATTACCCATTGACTTTTAATCTTATAAGTGATATTTATTATATTATATCAAAACAATTATTAATTTTAACACATTTAAATAAATTTTATAAAGCTTACAAAAATAATATTTTTTGGAAATTAAATATAATTGATATGATTTCATATTTGAAAAAAATACATACTACTTTTTTAGCTTTGTTTGATGGTTCAAAAGGTTCTTTCTATTTTCATTTAAAAATTAAAGGGATGAAAGATGGAAATAATTATCATTTGGAAGAAATACTTTTAAGATTAAAGAAAACATATAATATTTTCAAACAAAGTTTTTTTAATGAATATAATATTTTACTAATAACATATTCACAATTTGAAGATTTAACTTTTGAAAATATGGTAAAATATGTTGAATATATATTTACAAAAGTTAATAATGTTTTAATACAAAATATTAATTATTTAGTTTTATATGAAAACTATAGAGTGCAATTATATAATATTTTATATAATAAATCTAATATAGATATTGATATAAATGATGTTAATTCTGATATAGAACAAGATGATTTACCATTTATGATGAAAAATTAATCTAATACTTTTTAATAATGGATAAATATTTAATTTTAAAAATAATATGTGGTTTAATTTCATGTTTAATTTTTTTTCTTTTAATTAGTTATTTTATTTCTAAACCAAAACCAGCGCAACCACCTAGATTAAGTGATGATAAAAAATATGAATTATTTGATGGTATGTGTTTAGATAAAAACAATAAAACTCCTAATAACTATACTAAATTTAATGAAACATTTGATGATTGTAATAAGACATGTGAGGATAATGATAACTGTCAAGGATTTTCATATTTACCTGCTAATAGTATAGATAATAATTCATCATTATGCACTATTTATTCTTCTAATTTAATTGCAATGAATTTACAAGACTATAAATATAATTTTTGGAATAATACACAAGAACCAATTACGCAAGGAGATGATACAATATATTATACTTGTTATAATAAAATTTAATTATAAAAGGCTAACTCTATATTCCCATTTTTAACATTTAATATATTGTATTTTGTATATAATATTTTAAATTCAATTCCTAAGTTATATGGATTGTTATTTGAGTTATAATAATCTGTATAATTATCATCAACAGATACTACAATATTTTGTCCTACAATTTGTTTCATATTTATAAATCCAGATGGTTGAATAGAATTAGGAAGTAATGAAAATGTTCTAAAATAAACACCATATGGAACTGGATAATTTAAGTATTCATAACTTGCTCTATTATTATAACTATCTTTAATTATATTATAAAATTCATAAAAATTATATTCATTTGATACATTTAATTGAATATCATTAATGTAGTTACTATCAAAATTGGTATATTCCGATTTACCATAAGCTGATATTCCATTTAAATTTAATTTCTTTCTTCCAAATACATATACATCTTTAATTAAACCATCAATATCATTTAATGAATCATAAACTGATGTTGCATTTATATCTAACACAACCTCATGATGTGTTTCTATTACATAATTTAAATTATTTTGAGCTAACATTTGTTTCTCAAAATTATCAACAAACCCATATTCACACAATAATGATACTTTTGGTTTTGGTATTAAATTTAATACATAATTATAATCAATAAAATAATGATATCCAGCTAATGTTATTTTAGTATTTTCTTCTAAAAATGTATCACTTTTAATATTATTCATTAAATATATATATTCATTTAATGACAATTTATCATCTGAACCATAATTTGTTAATATAGTTGTAGCTTGGGCTGATGATATACCTTTAGCCTGTAATACAGCTGAATTAACATAAGAACAATGATAAACATAAATATATTCTGGTAATAATAATTCAACACTTTCATATGGTAAATTAGGAGGAGAAACATTATTTTTAGCATCAATTGTATGTTGATCTCTCCTAAGTTCAATAGTCTTCAATTCTTCAAACATTGCTTCCCAATCTTGTAAATAAACTAAATTCTTTAATTCATTAACACGACTATTAATTTTAATAGTACTATTCATCATCCCTACTAATGGTAATGATTGTGATGGTTCATTAATATTATTATAACTAAATATTAATGGGGTATATATAAAATTTGGAGAACCCTTATTAATATAAATTTCATCTGTATTACCTATCATCCTATTATAATTATCTTTATAATGGCTTAAAATAGAATGTGTTTGGTAAATATGAAGAAAATCATTTGAATAATTATCAACAGTATTGCCATTTACGACTAATTCAAAGAAATTAAAATAATAATGTCCTAAATTATCAATCCATTTAGAAAATATTTTACCTTCACTAACGGTATTATATTTTTTTGTATAATAATTGATATTACCATAATAATAATTCAAATAATTAATATTATTATTATACATAGTATCAATAGTACTATCAATTGTTTCAATTACAAAATCATTTGAAGTTAATCCTACAATATAAGCAGCAATATCAACACTATCTAAAATATTTGGGTCAATTAATAATCTGTATTTATATAAATTACTACTATATTTATTGATAATATTTAATACTCTACTTTGAAGAAAACTTAAAGTAATATTCTGTAATTTTAATATTTTTTTTGCTTCAATATATACTTCAAACATAATATTAGAAAATGATTTCATATTATTATAAGTATCAGTCCAAGTATTAATCTGATTAGTAATATTTGATAATTGTCCTTCTTTATAAGTTGTATAGGTAATATCTGTTATTATGCTATCATCAAAGTTTAATACAGGTAATTCTATTTCAAAAAAAGAACGATATAAAATATTACCTACAACTGGAATTTCAACTGAAAAATTCATCCCATAATCATATAAATAAGTAGACCAAATTCTTTTAAATTCCATCCCAAATGGAGTATGGTTTTTCCTTTTATTTTTACTAGAAAAATTATCATTTTCTAATGTATCAGATTTTGGAACTTCTGTAGTTGTATTACATATATCTTTTGTTGATAAAACTGGACGCCCTGTTTCTGGAGAAATTAATGGTTTATTATCATTCATATTATATATATTCATATTATATATTATATTAATTATTTACACTTTGGGTTTAAATATATAAAATTTTATATTTATTTTAATTAGTTTGATATAAATAATTAAAATATAATATATTTATATTTTAATGATAAAACTATTTGACTACAAGTTCTTAATTACTCTAGGATTAAGTTTAGTCGTATATTTCTTATATAGAGAAGTAGACATTCTTAATAAACGTGTTGCTGCTTTAGAGAAAACTAATAAAGATACTAAACCTAAGAAGTTAATAGAATTACCTCCACCTCCTCCAGATGAAATACCTGAAACCAAAAATGAACTAGTTGAAGAATATAGTAATGATGGCATTGATAATGCTAATATTTATAGTCATGATAATTTAGAAACTAATTCTAACGATCATGATACTTTAATGGTTGATAGTATATTAAACATGGTTAGAGCTGAAACACCAAAAGTTGAAAATTCTAAAGTATCATCAACTACTGAAAAAACAAATCCTACTAAATTATCAGAAACATCAGTAGAAAAATCAGAAACTAATAATTCATCTGACTCTGCAGTACATATTAAAACTGAAGAGACAACCGAACAATCAGCCACAATAGAAGAAAATGAAAATAATAATGACACTGTATCAGAACAAGAAGTTAAATTAGTTAAAACTACTAAATTTTCAATGGATGCTTTAAATAAAAAAAAATTAGATGAATTGCAAGAATTAGCAACAACATATGGTATTGATATAAATAATGAAAATGGGAAAAAGAAAAGAAAAGTAGATTTAGCCCAAGAGATATTTAATATCCAATAAATTTAATATAAAAATATTATAATAATATATAATCTATTATATATTATATGAGTAATTTAAACAATGTATATGCTGTTTGCCCCGGATTAATGTCCGATGGTAGATCTCAACCAACTGATTATTCTAGCCATAATGAACTTTTAAAGAAAATGAAGGGTGATATTGACAATTCATATGATTTCAGAGTCAAATTACAAGGAACTGGTTTACGTGATATGGCTGAAAATATAAGATTTAATTTATGTAATGAAATTCCTGCAGGAGATATTAAATTAAATCCTCAAATTAATTTAAATATAGAAAAATCAGGAAGCTATCTTGATGCCTTTGGTCCATTATCATCAAGCACATTCTTCAGCAGACCAATTCCTAAAGTAGTTGTAGCTCAACCTGAATTAACAAGACCAGCTACTAAATTACCTAACTATTCAGAATATAAACCATCAACTATGGCACCACCAATGGTACCAATGGTACCAATTGTGGAACAAACAATGGCACCAATTATGGTTCAAACTATGGCGCCAGAAGCACCTCCTATGGCTCCTGTGATGGTTCCAGAAGTAACAGCTATGGCACCAGAAGCACCTGCTATGGCTCCTGCAATGGTTCCAGAAATGGCACCATAAGATAGTTCTAATAATAGGTAATTAAAATATTTATAATTTAATATAAAATTATATTAAATTATAATATATATTAATGACTGATAAAATAGCATATAGTTCTAAACAATCTTATTATGAAAAAGAATACAGACCAATTATAAAAGTTGACAATAAAATCATAACTGATATTTTTAATTCTGTTGGTTCTATGGATATCAATGAAGTTAAACAACAAATGTTAAAGGAACAAATTCCATATAATATTGTTGATAATAATGGTAATACTTTAATTCATCGTGTATTATTAGAAAATGATTTAACTAAAACTGAAAACCAAAGATTACAAATGATTAAATTCTTATATGCTGAAAATGCTAATCCAGATGCACCTAATAATAACAATTTAACTCCTTTACATATTGCTTGTAATAAACAATTTTTAAACATTATAAAATATCTAATTGAAATAGGTGTTGATATAAATTATCAAGATAATTTTGGAAATACGCCATTACATCGTTTATTTACAGGTAATATTAAACCTGAAGAAAAAACAACTATTGGTAATTTAATTCCTAAACCTAAGAAAACAGATATTATAGATATTTATTTATGGAAAAATCAAAGACAAACAATTTGGGAAAATATTAAAAATAGCCCATTTATTCAAGCTATTAATAATACATTAAAAAATAGTATAGGGAGTGAAGAAGAAGAAATAAATGTGGTTAAAGAATTTCAAGAACAATTATTACAAATTAATTTAGACTTGAATAAAAAAGATGATATAAAGTTATTAAAAGATTTACAAGCTGGTAGTATTCATAAATTTAAAAGTATTATTGAAAAGAAATGGGCCAAATTCTCAAATATACCTGATATATTACTTCATCAAGTTGAACCAGACTCTTATCCATTAGATGATCCATCAAAATTAGCTGTTATAAAAAAAGCTGATACAAAGAAACATATAACTGAATTGTTAGCAAAATCTTTTTCAGATATTAAAAGAATATTAGAAAGTTTAGAAGAACCTACTGAAATTGATTTTAATGATATTAATGAAGATTTATTACAAGATTATATGAATAATAATCATGAAGCTGATTTAATACATGCAGATATGGACGAACATCCCAATTATAATACATTTAATCAATCCTTTAGTATTGGTAATGATTATGCTGATAATATAATGGATTCAATGAAAAATACATTTATTGGAGGTGCACGTGTTTGTAATATTGTAAATAATATTGGACCAAATCAATATTTTGAAACATTCGATAAACCAAAAGAACGTGTAATCCCATCATTAGTATATACTATTTTTACTGATTTTAATACAGCTAATACTTTTGCAGGAAATTATAATGTATATATAGATCCAGCAGGAGATGCTAATAAAACAAGATTTTGTAATCTATTAGCTGAATTTATTGTTAATATAATTAATAATAACTTAATTTCTACTACAACTATTAGAGATATAATTAATTTAATTAATAATAATCCTACTCTTCATTTTCATAGAAGTTTAATCCCATTACTCGAAAATTATCAACGTTCTGAAGATAAAGCAAACATTTTATATTGTATTATTAATAATTATCTTTGTAATGAAAGATTTACTGATCCAATAGTTAATAGAACAGAGACTAATCTTATATTTAATATTAATTTAAGTGTTATTTATTTGATAGCAGGCTTAATAAATAATAAAGGTGGGGAAGAAAATATGATATTATCAATATCGCAATGCATGAGAAAATCATTATATCCATCTATTTTTAATGAGGGTACTAATAGATTTGGTTTTTTAAATAATATAGCTGATAATATTAAACCTGGTTCAGTTATTTGTGCTTTAATTTATTTATTATTTAGTACTAATTATACAGATTTAGTAAATGAAATTAGTATTCCATTAGCTGAAGCTAATATATATAATTATATAGATAATGTTACTATTAATAATCCTAATCCAGATAACAATTTAAATTTTATCATGAAATATGCCTATAATGTTATGAATAATCTTGATATAACTGCGCTAGTTGTTCCTCAAGAAATGCAGAAATTATTAACATTTAGTGCTAATGAAAACTTATGCAATATGATTTCATTTTATTATAAGAATATGGAACAACCACCTCAAATTCAAATGGTCGCAGATTTAATTGATTTAATTAGAAAGAAACATGATAATGATGATGATGTACCTGAATTAAATATAATTAATAAATTAAGAAATTTTATTATTCAACCAATAGATAATTTTACATTATTACCAAATGATAATACTATTATTACAGTTATTGATCCTGACATAAATAATGTAATTGATAATATGAGAAATTCTAAATTGTTTAAAATTTTAAATAATGATAATGATGCTAGAAATATATGGTCTGTGTCAGAATATTTATTACCATCACGTGTTAATTGTTTCATATCTAGATTTATAAGTACATTTGAAGGTAATGAAGATGATGCACTTTATATTATGAAATTTATTGAAAGTTATTATTTGGGAATGAATTTTATAGGACATTTGCCATCTTATAATATAATAGAACAAATAGAAGTTCCTCAAAACAGAGCTCCTGCCATTCCTTTTAATACTGAATATAATTTATATAATTTTGATAATAATATTCTACCTGTAAATAATGATGATAGACCATCATTTCAAACATTTGGACTTGAAGAATATAATAGACCTACAAACATAATTAGTTATTCTTGGGTATATAATAATTTTCATAGAAGATTAACAGAATTAGTTAGAATACTTACATCTAGACTTAATTTTATGTTTAATAATATGCTTCAACAAAATTCATCATCAACTTATGCAACTGTTATTTCATATACTTACCCATTATTATTAGTATTAAGCAATTATTCGAAAATAATAAAAGAAATAACTAATGATACTAAAAATCCTCGCTATAGAAATGGTTTCAATCAAGTTCAAAATATAAATGGAGCTAATATCATCCAAATGTTAGATTCATTCCAAGAATTTAGAATAAATAATTTTGAAACTAATATTAATAAAATAAATGGATATATTTATTTATTATACTATTTAAATGCAAACACAGATAAAATGAAAATACCTAAATTTATTTATCACGCATTAGGAACTAATAAACCATTTATTGTTTTTGATGATAATGAAAAAATAAGATTATCTAGAATTAATTCTAATTATGATAATCCCTATGTTGAAAATAATTTTGATAATAAAATTGGTAAAATAAATAGAGATATTGGATTGTTTTCAAATGTAATTAATAACATTGGATATATTAATAAGGAAACTTTAAGAGATAGTTATATTGCAAGTAAAAGTAAGAAATTACCCCCATCATTAAAAGAAGTATTATATGAATTTTATAGATTTAATATTATTGAAATTATTAAAAATGATAATACTGTTATAGACCCTTCATTAATTTCTGCTGAAGTTAATGACAAAGTTAAAAATATTCAATTAATATATTTAAGAGCTAAAATTACTGAAGAATTAATCCAATTATATTTAAAAAATAAAATAAATGAATATGGAAAAGACATTTATAATCAATTAATTAGAAATAGAATACCAATGTCATCAAACACAGAAAAACTATTTGATAAATTAGATTTTTCAGTAGTATTAAATAAATTACCAAGTTATGATTTTATAGATAATATTGATATAAATACTCAAAGTAGTCTTAATTTATATTATTCATTTGTTGAGCCAAAGAAGATTAAAAAACAATTTTACATATATCCTGATAATTATTTTGGATTAAATTTATTAAAAAATAAATATACAATAAATTTAAATTTGGATATTATTAAATTAATGCTTGATAATAATGCAAATATTTTTATTCATAATTATGAAAAAATTAGCCCACTTGTTATGATGATTAAGAATAATTATTATAAGGCATTAAATTTAGTATCATTTGATAATTATGATAAAAATAATAATTATTCTCCTCAGAAATATTTAATGGATAAATATAAAAATCATCTTGATAATTATCCTCATCTTACAGAAAGCCAATATAATGAAATGGTTACAATTATTCAATCTAATGAAAATTATAATAATAATTTATTAAAATATATGGATGTTTCTTTTGAAGTTGTTGTTTATATTATGGAACAATTTTTAACTGAAAATATGTTGAGATTTAATGATAATTTTAATAGTTCAGATTTAGTTCAAATATTAGCATTATGTGGTTTTAATAGAAGAGATATTAATGATATTGGTAAATCTCAATATAATGAAAAATTAGGTTCAACTATTATTATACCTAATGTAGATGAAGGTATTACTATAATTAATTTAATTGGTGATTTAGAAAAGAAAATTGATAAATTAAATTTAGTATTGAATAAATATAACAAAGAAAGAGAAGAATTAGTTAAATTAAAAATAAGCATTAATAATACTGATATGAAAATAGCTGATACAATTAGTAATATTGCAAATTATAGAGAACAAATAAATAAATTAAATTCAATATTATATTCAGCAAATTATAATCAAAATCCTCAAAATATTATTGAAACTAGAATAATAAAAAGATATGATGAAATAATTAGAGAATTAGGAGATACGTACATTTGTTATATGGATGGTTGGAGACAATTAATAATAGATAGAGAGAATATAGACAGAATTCCATCTAAATGTATTAAATTTCAAAAGGAAAATTTATTAGATATGAATTCATCTATATTTAGATCTTATTTAGATATAATGCATAAATTCTATCAGCATAATTATCATATAATTAAAACATATTTTGAAAATCCAAGATATATGGGTGAGTCAAAAGTGTTAGGTTTTGTATATGATTTATTGGTTCATATGACAAAAACATTTATATGTAGTAATATTGAAAGCATAATTAAGAAAATTTTGTATGAATATATTATAAACACACAAAATAACATGGCAATTGAAGCTATATTAGAACAAATTAATTTAATGATATCTGAAATTAGAAATCCATTATATAATATAATACCTAAAAAATTTGTTCGTAATAGTGTTAATATTTATAAAGATATAGATGATGAAGCAGCTAATCCAATAGAAACAGTTGCAGAAATATTAAATAGTTTAGTTGATTTATTAAAAACAACAAGTTATATTGAAATAGATGTTTATACAATTAATATACTAAAAAATAATGTAGTTCAATATTTTGATACTATTACTTTTAAATTAATAAATAATTGGAATGTAGTTATTGAAAATGTTTTATTATTCCATATTAATCATTATAGAATTATTGAATGCATGAAATCAATTAATTAAGAATCTAAATTTATATTAAAAGCTAATTCTTTTAATGTATCCAAATAATTCATCTTCATACTATTAAGACCAGTACGAGTTGGTTTGCTTAATCTTTCTACTATTTTTAATGTAAAACTATGTTCTAAATTTCTAAAATCAGGTGAGGAGCCATCTGGATATAAATATGAAATTTTTAATTCATTTAATGTTTTTAATGGTATATCAAATATTAATGGAGAATGCTTTATAAAACTATTATATAATATATCTCCTTGATTACCTTTCATTAATATTTTTGCGAAAGCATTATTAAAATTATTTGTTGTAAATATGTTTTCATAATCATTTAAATACATCAATATGTAATAATTCATTTCTTGGAAATTAAAATAATTATTAGATATTGTTCTTTCTCCAACTGAATTATAAATAGTTGGATTTATGTATTCTTTAATATTACTATTAATATGACTATAGGGTGTAATCGAAGTAGAAACACCTACATATTTAAATCCTAATAATGTTCCTATTGTATCACTATAATTAAAAAAGAAACTAGTTAGAACTGGGGTTCTAATGGTTGTTTTTGCTCCACCATCACCTACTAGATTAATAGTTTGTAAAAACTGATTTGTTATTAATACTACTGTATATGTTGATGCTTCTACATTAATACTATATACAGTATGAGTTTTATTTATTAGTGTCGATGATATATCACCTATATCATCTGCATTAGATATAGTAATAGTATCTCCGACTGAAACATAATTTCCTTTTTGTCTAATAATTAATTTTAATACTTGACTACCTAATGATAAATCCTGTTCTAAACTTAAACTATAAGGATTTAAATCAGTCTTATACGAATAAAATTTAAATTCTTGTGAATTAGAATTATATTCTATATCAAATTCTGTATAAACTATATTATTCGTTGTTGAATATATTCTTTCTATTGAATTCATTTTTTTTTTTAGAATATTAACTAAGGAATCCAAATAATAAAACCCAGATTCAATCTCAATCTGATAAATATAATCACCATCTTCTAAATATTTCCAATATAATTTATTATTTTTAATATTAATAATTTTTGAATTAATATTATTATTTACATATGGAAACTCAGAAGAAACTAATTCAATACTATGAACGTCTGTAAAATTTTTTTTTAAAATAATAGTATAATTATTTACATTTGGATATCCTTCTATTATATTAATTACTTTTCCAATAGTTATATTATCACCGCCATTTG
>JACCDO012142829.1_pt1 | contig 17955 bp, 19 predicted proteins | sample 7446101 | NCBI WGS metagenome assembly JACCDO01 (sample SAMN15323440, study PRJNA562643) | freshwater metagenome | isolation source: river surface water | place: USA:Blue River Watershed | collected 2017-08-16 | reverse complement strand
TTTCATAATATTACAGGCACTACAACAAGCTGCACAGTTATCTATATTATATTCAATATTACTATCAATTCTATCAATACCATTATTTTTTTCATTACCACATAAATAACAATTATTATCTGTAATAATATAAAACTCGTCTTCTGATAAATTAAAGTTTATATTTCTTCGTTTAGCACAATTTTTGTAATCTGAATAGGATTTTTTATTATTATTAAAATTAACATCATTTTTCTCTATATTACTATTACCATTGCCATTATTCATTATAATGTTTTCAATATGTTTATACATTGTCTCTGGATCTAATGTATTCTTTATCATATTACATAATAAACATGCTGAGACAACATTTTCATAATAATAATGTGAATCACTATCAATTCTATCTATACCAGATAAATAACTAATATTAGCATCATTAGTTGCTAAGATATAATTATCCATTATTTCTTTGTTTGACCAGTCTTCATTATATATAGGTTTTTTTCCACAATAGAAACATTCTGATAACATTAATTTCTTTATATCATTATCTGATATTTCAATTTCTAGATTTCTAAACTTCATCATTCCTTTAAAATTCACAACATAAGAATTGATTTTACTATGACATTTATCATTAATATTTTTTACTTTCTCTTTATTATTTTCTTTATATTTCTTCATAGCAATTGCATTGCGTTTCAAAAACTCTAATGGATTGTTCAAAAATCTTACTGCTCTATTATGAATCCATCTTTTTTCATCTCTAATTCTATTATAATAACAATCTTTACATATATTTCTATATGTATGAATATCTTTTCTAAAAACCATATCACTAGCAATAAATGTATTATTACATTTGATACAAGTTTTTTGTTCATTAGAAATTTTTTTCATATATATAGGGTCTTTTTTTTTATTATTAACATTTTCTTTTGTTAATTCATATTTTCTTTTATTATCACAAGTTCTACAAGATGCAGAACCTTCTCGAAAATCTTTTCTGAAAAATAACTTATTACAAGTATTACAAATTTTCTCATCATTTCCGTGTTCTTTGTGTTTAATAACTTGTTTTGAATTTCTACAACTATTACATTGTTTTCTTCCTTCTGAAAATCTAACAATCTCAGATGAACGAGAACAAATCGTGCATATCTTATATTGTATATTTTCATTTAATGTCTTTTCTCTTATTTTATTATTAACACATTCTCTACAGCTATTACTTTTACCGGTTCTTTTTTCATCAATATTTTTCAATATTTTGCAATCAGAACAAATAAATTCATTATCTTTTTTCAAACAATAATTACAAATCCATTCATTACCTGTTTCTTTTGAATTACTAGTATTAACTGTTTCATTACATCTCATGCAAATTAATACACATTTTTTCTTATTCTCTCTGTTTATCTTATCTCTACTATTTTTACATTCTTTACAACAAGGATTCACACCATTTTACTGCTAGAATGTTTAGGAAATTCTGACAATTCTTTTATAGTATAACAATTACTACAAAAACTTTTTTTGTTATTATTTACTAAACAATTTCTACAAATATAATCTTGATTACACCACTTAGTAATATTTATATTTGAATAACAGTGATTACATTTTATGTTATTACAATTATTACAAATATCATCATTATTATAAAACCCATTTATTTTAAATTTTATATTACATTTATAACAGGCTTTTGTTTCGTTTTTCATTTTACAAAATTAAAAAAACTAAAAAAGGTTTTCAATTTTTTGTAAAAATAAAAGAATAATGAGTAAAATACTTTCTCAAAGGCTATATTTTATAATAATTTAGAAGATGTAATTGGATTAAATATATATTTACTTATGCTGCAAATTGTCATAGGAACTCCAGCACATTTAAATTTACTGCAAAATCTTAAATTGATTCAAGGACAATGAATACTCTAAAAGTCTTAATAAAATGATAAACAGAGATTATTATACATATCAAATTTATATGTTGAAGAAGTACATAAATGTATATATGCAATAAAAAGATAATGCGACTAGGTAGGTTGTTAATAAATTTGGGATGTCCTCAGGATTTCTAATACATTTTACACGCCTACCGTTGCATTGTAGTGGTAATCTAGAAAGTAGTATTGCGACGAAGTCGCTGGTTAAGGGGGGGGGGGGTATTTGATCTTAGATTACCGTACTGTCATATTCCGATACATTTCTTTTTCCAAAAAAGATTACAGGCCATTAATGTAAAACGTATAAGAAATAAAAGTATTTTTTATTGTAGAATAAGTAATTGATATTAAACAGTAAGATTCATGAGATTATTTTTATTTTTTTTGTTAAAAAAATATAATAATGGTTCAATATGCAAGAAAAAGTAATGATTATATACAGAATGGAAAACTATATGATACAGATATAGATATGCAAAATAAAATCATCATTAATCATGATGATCCGATTAATGATCTTGATGTTGCCAATAAAAGATATGTTGATAATCATACATCTGGTGGGGCAACGGGTATAACAGTGACAGTTTCATTAACAAGTACAGTATACACATCTATTATAACAGAAACAATAGGAGTTTATAATATTAAAGTAATAAGTAATGTTAGTAATGGCCCAAGCGCTATTTTTTCTATATGTAAAAATAACCCTATCAAAAATATTTATGGAAATAGATTATCTATTGACCCTGGGTTAAATACAAATGAACGATTAGAAATTATATGGCCAGCGAATTCTACAATTCAATTAAGAAAAACTGGTAGTAACTATAACGGAGATTATACAGTAATATATTTTTGATATATAAAATTGAAATAATAGTATAATATTATTAATTAATTAATGGACGAAAATGAATTAATACATGATTTTAAAAAATTAAATATATCAGATACAGATGAAAATGAATTATATAGTTTTTTTTCGGGAACACATTTATCAGAAAAAAACACCGACGAATTATTTGATTTTTTTAAAAAATTAAATGTAACTGAAAAAGACTATTATGATTTATCTATATTTTTTTCAAAAAAAAAACTATCAGATAAAGAGTTTAAACAAATTAATAAGTACGAAGAATTTCCGTTAAGAAAGAAGATATTCTATATATTATTTAATATATTTACGTTAAAAAATACAATACATATATTTAAATATGCAAATTATTTTGAACAGTGTATTTATAACTATTCTATAGAACAATACTACAAATATATAAATCAAGATTATAAAAAAAACATGTTAAATAAAGGATATATAAAAAAATATATTGATAAAGATATGACTTATACTATAAAACAAAGTACACATTATACACAAAAAGCTCGTCATATAATATTGAATTTGAATCCATTTAGTTATGTAAATAAAGAACAAAATTTGTTACAATATATAAAATATGGTAATAATGTTTTATTGTTAGATAAAGTTATAAGTGGAAAATTTAAAATACAAGATATTGTATTTAATTTAAAACCCTGGGATTTAAAACCAGATATATGGAAAGGAGAACGAAGTCAAATTGAAATTTACAGTATTATAGATGAAAAAGATATTCCTGATGGATTATATAAATGCGGGAAATGTAAACAATATAAAACAAAATATGTTGAATTGCAAACATCAAGGGGGGATGAAGCAACAACAAAAAAAGTTGTTTGTTTATTGTGTGGAAAAAGATGGAGAGTATATTAAGTTTTATTATTCATATACAAATCTAATAAATTTGGTTTTTCTATTAAAATCTTTGAAGATGGGATACTTGAATGTGAAGTTAATGGAGGTAAATTAATATTGGGAGATAATCTTTCTTGAGGTAATAATGAATATGCGGGGGGAGTATCTGTATATAATATAGATGATTGTGTAGGCGGGGATACAATAGTTGCTGCCGTATCTTGAGTTTGTTGTATAATTACACTACATAAACCCAACCCATTAGTTGTTGCTATAGAAAATATAAATATACCAGACAACCACATTACTAAATTTGATAAAGTATATACTATAGATTCATCCTCTGTCTTAACTAATCCTACAATTGAACCGGCAAGTATTGCTGGTAATATAAACATACTTATTACTTGAATATAATTTCTTTGACAATTTCTTGATAAATAAAAATACGAAACAATTATTAAAATATAAAATATAATAGAAAATGATAAAGCAATTTTATATGCTAAATCACTCGTATCTATAGTTCCATATATTGATGCACAATATAATACAATTATAACAAGCAAAATAAATACAATAAAATGATTAGACACATATTCGCCCATGTTACACTTATTATAATTTTTTAATAAAAATATTTGTATATATTATTTTTTTTTAATTATTGGAAACTTATATATCATTTAACAAGAGTTGTTGTACAAGTTAATCCACTATAAACAGAACAAATAATAACTATACAATAACTCATTAATGCTACAGTATTAGAGAATGTATATAAAGTTGGATTAGTATTTCGTGATTGTGACGAACCAACTAAAGCACCAGCAAATATTAACATACTCACAATTATTAAACTTATAATAGTAATTTGTTTATTACAATTAGCAACTGTCCAAAAATAACTTCCCAATGTCCCAATAAAAAATATACCAGCCATAATAACCGCAAACTGTTGTGTATCACCATAACTAATTTGTGCCCCATATACCGCACCACCATATAACCCCATAAATGCCATAATAGTAAGTATTTTTATAATATCTAATAATTGCATAATTTATTTAATAGTTATTTATAAAAAAATGAATGTTTATAAACAGCTTAGTAAGAGTAATAGATTTATAGGTATAGAAGTGTTGCCATTTAAATTATCTAATTTAATTCACAATGAAGAATATAGTGTATCATTAAAATTAGATGGAGAAAGACATTTATTATTACATGAAAAAAATGGTAGTTATTTAATTAATAGAAAAATGGAATTTACAAAAATAGATAAACAATCATTACCAGAAAATACAATTTTTGATGGAGAACTTTATAATAATAAATTTTATATTTTTGATACATTATTTTTTAATGGGGTTGACACCAGGGTTTTTAATCTACAAGATAGAATAAAATATTATGAAGATATACAAAACTCTTTTTTAATTCCGAAAAAGCATCATATTTCTACAGATTTATATAATACATCGAGAGACTTAATTAATAATAAAACATTTGATATAGATGGTTTAATTTATACACCAATTAATAGCCCATATATTAAAACAGCATTACCATTAAAGTGGAAATTTAATCATACGATAGATTTTAAAATAAAAGTAATAGAATATAATCCACATTATCAAAAATGGGAATTATATGCTAAAGGTAATATATTATTTAAACCATTTCCAGTATTAACAGTCCCATATAATATAGCAAAGAATTATTTTGATAATATCGTAGTAGAATTTATATGGAATAATAAAGAAGAAACATTTATACCATTAAAGATACGATTTGATAAAAAAGATGGTAATTATATAGGAGTAGCTATGGATAATTTTAATTTATCAAAAAAACCAATAAATTTATCAATCTTAAAAAATATTAGAGTAAATAGTTTTTTTTATAATATGAGGCAATTTCATAATTCTATAAAAAAGTTATTAATTGATATATATATAAAACCTAACACTACATTACTTGATTTAGCATGCGGTAAAGGTGGAGATATATTTAAATGGTTAGGATTAAAAAAGGTAATAGGTGTAGATATAGATAATAATTCGTTATTACAAGCAAAAAAAAGGGCAAAAAAGTTTAACGTAGACTTTTATAAAAAAGATTTAAGTACAGAATTATTACAATTAAATGAAAAAGTAGATAACATTGTATGTTTTTTTGCAATACATTATTTCTTTAAAACAGAAGATACATTAGATATATTTTTTAAAAATGTATCTAATAATTTAAAAGATGGTGGATATTTTATTGGAACAGTATTTGATGGTAGTAAAATAACAAAAGATATGCACGCAAAAAATTGGTCTATAAAAAAAGGTAAAGTATCAAATGGGTATGTAGGGAATGAAATTATTGTACAGTTAAAAGAAACTGTATTATCAGTACCTACAAAAGAATATATTGTTTATTTACCATTTCTTGTATTATCTGCTGCAAAGTATAATTTAAAAATTATAAAGATTATACCATTTAATAAATTATATAAATTATCAAAAATAAAAATGAATAGTTCTGAAAAACAATTTTCTTTTTTAAATTGCGGTTTTATTTTTAAAAAATATTAAATATTATGGTTATAATTAATTAATGAGTATTCCAGATAAAAAGAAATTAAAATTATTTAATAAAAAATTAAATGATTTTTGTGTAGAATATAATAATATTTATAAGAAAAATGTACAACTTAAAGTATCTACTGTGGATGATATGATAAATTTACATAATGCTCTTGAGTTTGAATGTTATAAGAAGCAAGATGTAAATATGTTTAAAAATACTATTTTTAATGAAATAACACATTTTGATGTAGAAGTTTGGCAACATTTGTATTCTTTTTATCTAATTTTATTCAAAATTCTTGAAAAAGAACTCCCATCAGATACTCCTATGACTTTAGAATTTACCGATATCAATATTACACAAGACCACCAATCTTTAAATAATCTTAATTCATTATTTGATGAAGAAAAATTCACAGAAAATACAGTCAAGGCTGCTAAAATGTTATCAGAAAATCCACATATTATAACTGACATGGTAAAATCTATGACTGATACAGATGGACAATTTAATATTGCTAACATATTTAACAAAATGAATGATCCCAAGTTAATGGAAACAATCCAGAAAGCATTTAATTTATCATAAAAAAATTAAATAAATATTTTTATAAATAAATAAAAAACAAATGAACAATATAAAAAATCAATTAATCTCTGAAAATGATATTAATAATATTATATCACCATATGTATTTATTAAGATAAAAGATTTGGGAATATTTCAAACAAGTTTTATTCACAAATCTTTTAAGAACACGTTAAATTATTGCGAACAGACAGATATAAATTCATCATTATTAATTAATGAATTAGAACATTATGAAAGATTAGAGTTTTTAGGCGATAAAATATTAGATGCGATTATTACAGAATTCTTATATGAAAATTATCCTAATAAAACAGAAGGTTTTTTAACAAAACTAAAAAGTAATTTAGTAAATAAAAAGAATTTATCAATGTTAGCAGAAGTATTACATTTAAATAAATTTTTATTAATATCATCTAACGAGGAGTCCAGGAATGGTAGAAATAATAAGAGAATATTAGAAGATTTATTTGAGAGTTTTGTAGGAGCCTTACATAAAGATCAAGGCTTTGATATAGTTAAAAAGTTTGTTAATGGTGTGTATAATACTCATGTAGATATTAATAAATTTATTAATTCACCTAATAATTATAAAGACATGTTATTGCGTAAGTTTCATGAAAATCAATCTTGGGATGTTCCCAAATATCATTCAATTACTTATAATAAAGATAATAAACATGTTAGATTTGTTAAAATTAATAAATCCTTAATAACAGATTCATTAATATTAAAAAGTCTAGTAGAATATCATTTTAATATATTTTATAATAATGACTATAATTTCAATGATAATTTAATTAATAGTGATGAAATTATAATAGGATGTGGTATTGCAAAAACAAAGAAAGAAGCAGAACAGTTTGCATCAAAGGAATGTTTAATAAATTTAAATGTAGAATTCACATTATAAGAAAATCTTCAATTTTATTAATTGGAATTTTATATTCGCTTAATATATTATAAATTCTATTAATTTCATAGTATTCAACAGAACACATCATTTTTTTTACCTTTACCAATTTATTTGGTTCAAATAGATGATAATATATTAAGTCTAAAAAATCAGATGAACTAATTGATTTGAACCAGAATATTTCTTCTACTAAATCATCATATATATCTAATACCTTATCTACATTATTAATTAACCAATATTCTTGTTCGCTTGGATATTCTTCTATTTCATCACTTGATGAATCTGTATCGTCTTGATAAATTTGGCATTGGCAATAAGAAGTAATAGTATCCATTATTATTAATATAAATTATATTTTTATTTAACATTCATCCATAATAATACCATATTTTTTTCTATTGATTAAATCTTGTGGCATTATACTTGAATTACCCCAAGGACTGATTTCTTTTTTTGGAATTAGTGGTTCTCCTCTAATATCTAATGTCATATTCTTTCTTCTCGTCCCGACTGTATCAATGCCGATTGTTTGAGATGGTGTTAGGAAATTTTTTCCTGCTAAATCACCTTGTCCTTGTGGAAATTGATTTACCCATTCTTCAACTACTTTACCTGTTGGTAATAAATCAGTTGGATTAATTTGTTGTTGTTCAATTGTAAAATCATCTGATGGTACTGACATCAAACCATGATTTTGATCACTTAAAGTGGGACAAGGCTGGGGTGTTTCCAATTGTAATGGTGCAACAATTCCAAAATCTTCTTTATTAAAGAAACTGATATAAATAATATATCCAAATAGAATAGTGACGGCAGCTGCAACACCTATAATTGATAAATTTTTATTTAATAACATCGTTATATTATTTATAATATTAGTATAAAAAAAATATTATAAATATTTAGTATATTCTTTTTTAATCTTCAAAAAAATCTTCTGTTTCATTTTTTCCCCCCATCTGTGATTGATTAGATTTTTCTAATAATACCATTTTTGTCTTTTTTTTTGTACAATCCTTACTATAATAATATACCTTAACATTAGTCAATTCTATTACCAAATTAATTTTTGTTTTAATAAACTGTAGTTCTTTAATTAATAAAATACATAATGCACAGTCATAGTTTAATGTTTCTACACTTAATTCTTTACCAAATTGGTCTATAATTCTAATATTTTGTGCAATGTCAAGTGATAGATTATTATTTTCATATGGGGGATTTAACGATTTATCTATCTTTTCTAATGTAAATACTTTCCCATTAAATAATTCTCTACTATTCTCCATAATATAATCTTTAATTTGTTGAACAATTTGTGATAATACATTTTCAAATTTATAATCAATATTAATACTATTATCTTTTAGATGAACTTTGGGTGTTTGTAAATAAAATGGTTTATTATTATTTTTAATCTCTGTCTTTCTTATATTACCTTCTTTTTTAATTTCGCCTAATGATAATTTAAAATTTGATGGAAACGTTTTATATGAAATAACATCCATTTACATTTTTTATTAAAAAAAAAAATTATTTTTCTCGAAAACCAGCTCCCTCTGGTATAACAATTTTACCATCTCTTACAAAATTACTTGAATTAAATAATTTTGATTCTTCTAATCTGTCTATATTATAATTTGTATTGGATAATATAAATTCTTTATTGGATACATTTTCTTTCTCTAATTTCTGGACATATCTTTTTTCAAAATATTCATTTATATTTGTTATCTTTTGCGTATTCTTTCGTAAATCTTTTATTTCGTCCGTAACATCATTATAATTTTTAGTATTATATTCTTGTTCCTTAATTGGTTCTAGTTTATTGATATTAATATATCTTAATTTATTAGTATCATATTTATTATATTCTTTTTCCCATTCTCTATCATTATTGTATTTATCCACAATTACTCCATTATATGTACATATACTTTGATAACTAGATGTTCCTTTTTGATTTAAATCATAAAAATTTACATTATTATTTTTCTCTTCTGTATTTTTTAAATGTTCAAAAACTAAATTAAATTTTTTATCATTAAATTGTTCTCCTATATCATTAAACAAATTCCTATGTGGTATTCTCCCTGCCATCTCATACTCATATGTATCAAAATGTTGTTCTTTTTCTAAAAGTGGTAAATTATGTTGTTTTCGGATATTGTTATTATAAAAATCAGATTCTAAAGATAATTTTTTATCATTAAACATGGGTATTTTTTTCTCCTCTTTAGTCATCAATTTATTAAGTAAATACTTAAAACTGGATTTTAATAAATTATATTCATTAACTGTTGCTCCATCTGTTGCATTAGGATGTAAATAATTTCTTTTTTTCTTAAAGTTTTGAATTAATTCGTCTTTTGTATAATTTTGTGATATATTTAATTTTTGATAATGTATTAGGTCATTATTTTCCATTATTTTTTATTCTATATATTAAAAAATTATATTTGAATTAACGAGATATTATATTCTATTGCAAGTTTTTCTATAATAAAAAATGTTTTATCTTTTTTTTCTTTAAAGAATACAGTATTTATATTATATTCTATTATATATTTAAAACATTCTATACAAGGTGATAATGTACATAACATATAGCGTTCTCCTATTAATTCATCATTTTTATTTATATATGATAAACAATCTACTTCTGCATGAATGATATGTAATTTAGTATATTCTCTATCATCCCAATTTAGCTTTTTAATATATTGATTTTCACTTTCAACAAATCTATTGTATCCCACACTTATAATTTTTATAAACCCATTTTTCTTTTTTGTAATTAAAATTGCACCAACCTTTTTTTTTGGATCTGGTGATAAATAACTTACACTTTCAGCTATATCCATATATTTTTTATATATTGTCATTTTTTACTATTACTTAATTTTTTTTCTTCAATACAATTTGGTAAATATTTACAATCTTTATCATTCCAAATACAACAAGTATCTTTTAATTTATTTTTCTCTATTGATATACTTTTTATAGTTTTTTCAAAATTATTATAAAATGAAAAAAGATCATTATATCTTTTATATGCAATCTCGTCTGGTGTATATAAACTTGAATGTGTAGTAACTCTTTTAAAATAAAACTCTTCTAATTGATGGTCTTTCCACAATTTTACATCCGCCATACGATATCTTAGTTGCTCTATTATATTATTAATAGAACATTTCCATATAATTATAGTGACATTTCTATATTTTTTAGGTAAATGAGTATGTGAATGATATCTAATTACTCTTGTCTCTAATTGTTTCATTTTTGGATAAGAACTTAATGGTTCTAATATATGATATATACGACATCCTTTTATAGAAAAACCTTGAGAATAACTAGGATGTAATAATAACATTTTTATATCACCATTTTGAAAATCATCAATTATTTTATTTTTTTCTGTATTACTTAATTCTGGTTCATAAATCTTGAAATTTATTCCTTGTTCTTCTAAGAACTTTGCAAAAAGTAATATCCCGGATTTAAAGAAATTTGAATATACTATTGTTGATATTGGATTATCCTTATAAATTTTAAGTATTCTTATAAATTTCTCTGGATAAATTTTTTTCCCTTTATAATTAAAAATCATATTCCCTATTATCTTACCATTTTGATAATAATTATAATGATGTGTTTTTGGATCACTTAATTCTAACTCTTCCTTTGTATTATAAAACTTTAGTTGCAATAATTCTTCTACTGATAACAAATTCGCCGCATTATTTATGATCTTTGCCCATAAATCTAATTGATAATTATTATAATATACTTCTTTTGTTATATAATATACTTTTGGATATTCTACTGTATTATCTAAATATTTATAAAATGAAAAATATACACCAATATTGTTTTTTTTTAGTTCATCTTTTTTAAGAACATTAGAAAAATGACTATTATATATCTTGGTCATATAATCTATTACAAGTGGTGTGAAATTTTCTAATATTGTGCTTAAAACATATATCTTTAGATTTGTTTCAAGTGTTCTTTTTGCAGCATTAATAAATATTTTATTTGTTTTTATATCATTATTTTTTATTAAAAATGAAGAAATAGTTCCAGTGATTATATTAGCAAACCTTGATATATTGAATGGATTAATAGCATCCGCAGTTTCTAGTTTATTTCCAGGAATTTTTTTTATTATATATTCATTGAAATATGTTTTAGTTATATCATTCATCTCTATTATAGGTTTTACCCACTTTTCAAAATATTTTTGTTCTGGATTTTCCTCAATATACTGATTTTGAAAAGCAAATGCATTATATGGAACAACACTTTTCCCTGCAGCTAAATTTATAAGAAGTCTAATATCACCCAAATAATAATAAAACGGTGTAGCAGTTAATAATAGGGTTTTATAACTACTATTTAATACATTCATTACTTCATATAATTCGGGTATATCATAACTTACATGTCTTCTAGAGTATGTTATCTTTGAATATTTACGACTCGTTGAGTTATCTTTTTTTTCTTTTGAGTCAGATGATAAATCATATAATATAGGACATATTAAATGTGCTTCGTCTATAATTAAAATGTTATTCTTTATTTTATTTAATAACTTATTTCTAGATTTTTTATCTGTTATAAATTTATTCTGTAAGTCCGAAAAAGTTATAAATGTTATATTTTTTAATTTTATATCAATTCTTTTTGCCTCATTAATCCATTGATTATCCAATCCATATGGACAAATAATAACAATTTTTTTATCTGGATAATTTTTTGCAAATGCAAGCGCTGTTAATGTTTTTCCTGTTCCCATATAATGATATAATATTAATCCATGTTGTTTTTTACATTGACTTACAAGATGTTTTATAGGTGTTTTCTGTTGTTCAAGTATTTGCATCACTTTTACTATTATTTAATAAAATAAATCGCATATAACCAATATCACCTATATCATATTGTACTGTTAATGGATAATTATCCTCTAAATATAATGTTAGTAATTTATTTAAACTAGCTGCTTTTATTATTATAAGTAAATATTCTATATTAAATGTTGATGTGATTACATTGCTATTGCTATTATTTTCTAAACAATTTATATTGTCAGAAATTTCTATATTTGATGAGAATATATGTGCCTTATTTATTCCAAATTCTCCTTTAAATTGTAAAAATGACTTATTATACTTATCATATCCGATAATCTCTAAATTATCTTTTTTTTTCTTACATATAAGTTGAAAATCTTTAATAATCTTTAAAAAAATACTTGTTTGTAATTTATATTGATTACTATAACTTAATACTTCATCAACATCATCATATTTATTTTCATTTATATTATTAAACATTTTAATATAATATCTGGATGTAGAATTAATATCTTTGTCATCTTTTTGTAATATTAACTCCTGTGGATTATCTTTTTTTACTATTATAGAAAATGCATCATTGTTTTTTATAGTTTTTGTATATCTATTAATCTCATCTATATTAACTGTTAATATTAATTGTCCATCAACATTACAATCTTCTCTATTATATTTGAAATGTTCTAATTTATCTCCATATATAGTTAATTTCACTTGTAATTTATTTGTCGTGTTATATTCTTTTATTCTAATCTCATTATTATATATTATTATTTTACATGACTTAATATTTATTATTGTACTTAATATTTCAAATATTTTCTTAAATAAATGTCCTTGTACGGTTGATATATATAATAAATTACTACTATCTATATTCATTTATTATATATTCACTTTTTTTTTTTAATTTTGTGCTAAAATAAAGTATAATTCTCCTAAGTTATACTCAATGTTGTATTTTATAATAAGAGGAAAATCATTTGCTAAATATAAGTGCAGTTCTTTATTTAAATCTCTCATTTTTGATACAATTAGTAGATATTGTACATAATATCTCCCCTGTATAATATATTCTACATTTTCTGATAATGTAATTATATTTTCATATCTACATTTTTTCCTATTGTCTCCTAAAAATGTTAATGTATTATCTGTATATATTAATTCTATATTATCTTTTCTTTTATCAATCTCTGATATCTCTTTATATTCTTTGATTATTTTATGAAATTGCTCGGATTTTAAACATATAGTTTTATACTCTGACGAATCTTCATTATTTAATAAATTACTTATATTAAAATATTTATATTCAGTATTATATTTTATTAAGTCTAATTTTAATTTATATTGTGTTATACAATTTAATTCATTCTTACGTCTTATTATAAAATTATATCTATCATCCTTTCTTATATAAAATTCTATTAAATCCTTCGCTTGTATACTTTTAGTACATTTATTTAACTCATTACTGTTTATTGGAATCTCTAAATAGTTTTCATCATTATATTCTTCTGAACAATAAAACTCGTCTAGTTCATTACCATTAATTGAGACATATAAAAATAACTCTCCCTTATCATTATTTGGTGTTTTTATTAATATATTATTATTTGTAACTAAGATATGGACAATTTTCCCCTTTAATATATCTTTTAATATATCGAATAAAGTTTTTATCATTGTCCCTTTATTTTTATTCAAATTATATTCTCCATTAATCTTAGCATAAAAAACATATTCTTCAAGAACCATTAATATTACTTAAACAATATATTTTTAACTTTTTTTAAAAAAAGAAAAAACAGACCCTTTTTGTACATTATTATATTTATCAATTCGTTTTCTAGACTCCTTATTTATATGTTTCTTAGAAATATTTAATGTCGTATTGTAATTCTTATTTATATCTTCTATATATTTATTATGAATATCTTGTAAATCATGTATTTCAGATTGATTTGGTATATATATCATAGGGTATTTGTATATTGAATGTATATTGTTTAAACATTTGAATTCATGTCTAAACTCATCAATAGTTAATGTTCCTCCATATTCTTTTAAGAATTGCCAATGTGGAGCGGGTTTAATTATATCGTTATAAGATGCCCCATTATATAATTTCTTATACATTAATTTTAGATAATCTCGTTTTATCTTATTCTCATTACAATAAGACAAACAACAGTTAAAACTACAAAAACACCCATGAACATTAAATGTATATTCTATAGTATTATTTTCTATAACTTCATATATATCTCTTCTTTTTTTTTTATCATTATTATTATCATTATCACAAAAAATATATCTTAGTTTATCTTTATGTGTTGTAATATAATCCTCCGCGTCTCTATCACTACATATCTTTTTTATTGATTTAGGAATACCTATCGGATAATTTTCAAAATAATTTCTACACCACCAACATTTTATATTCTGGTTAGTGTATTCCTTGAATTCAGTTATATTACTATATACTTTTTCAAGAAATGACTCATTATATAATTTAACATTATACATTTTATTATTAATTTGACGTTTAAATATAATTGATTCATTATCTTTACTTTTTTGCTTTGTATATAGTTCTTCTAATAATGTTATTTCATCTTTATCTTTCATCTCATTAAGTTCTCTAATATGTTTTACTCTTTTATCCTTGGCTTCTAAGATATCATCATATGTAATATTTAGTTTTATTAATTGCGACGTATTATTAACTATAGTCTTGATATGTGGAATATCATTTGTGTTATTCTCCTTTAAATTACTATAATAATGATTTAATGGTTTTCTACCTCTTTTCTTTTTCTCTGTCATTTTCTATTTTAATATTTTTTATTTCTTTTATTCTTTGCAATATTTTTTTTTGTTTCGCATCAATATTTTCTAACTTTTTTCTTATTAAAAATAATTTTGTAGTCATATTAATAATATCTTTATTATATTTAATAATATTTTTTTTCTTTGTATCTTCATCTAAATTATTAGATAAAACTAATGGATATAAATGTTCTATTTGTGTTTTTATATTAGCAAAATCCTTCTTTTTATCTTTTAAAGAATTTGTTTTAATATTATTAACTCTTTTTGGCAATATTTTCATTAATGCATTTTTTTGTTGTATAAGTTGTACATATTTTTGTTTCATCTTATTTAATAGAATAATTTGTTTATCTTTTTTTGAAAGAGGAAGTTCTACTTTTTTTACCAATTTATTTGCTACACTTTTAGTATTTTCCAATTTCTTTAAAATTTTCTCTTGTTGTGGTCTAATAGAATAAAATTTTAATGTATTTGGTGCACTATATGCTTTTGAATTTTTAATACGTAAGGAGATGTCTCTCAATATTTTATTTTCTTTATCATCATTATCTGTTTGTTCTGCAATCTTCTTTTTTTTCCTTTTAATATCTCTAACTAATTTAATATTATATTTTGGTTCTAAATTAATAACCTTTTGTTTTTTTATTAAATCAAGATCTTTTTTATTCTCTTCCGCTAATTTCATTATTTGTGAAAATGTAATTATTTTATTTTTATTTATTCTGGGTGGCTTCTTATATTTATTAGCTATATAATTTATTATACTCTCAGAATGTTTCATTTTATTAATTACTATTAAAATCATTTTTAAAAATTTGTAAATCTTGTATTTCATTATTATATTGTATTAATCTTGACTTTGACTGGTTTTTAAAAAAATAATTACCTGTATCTACTATATCTATAATCTTTGGTCTTATATTATGTTTTTTTCTATATATTCTTCCTATAGATTGAATTATTTTATTTCTTGGTGTTGCAAGTAATATTGTATTTAGTTCTTGACAATCAAAACCCTCCGCCGCTATCGGATATGTTGCTAAAATAATTTGTTTATCAAGAGCATTTTGTAATTCTATTTTGGTCTTCTTCCCTATATATAATCCTGATTCTTCTATTAAGTTTTTATTTATATATACTAATTGTTGTATTCTATCAGATAATACTAAAATTTTTCTATCTGTATCTGTAGATATAACTCGTTTTATTATATTAATAATAATATTACTTCGTTCCAAGTCTTCACATAAATTTGTAATCATAGTAGAAACTTTTGGTGTTTTTTTATCATATAAATATACTGTGTTCGTCTTTTTCGAATAATTAATAATATCTAAATCACTCGACTGTTTCTTATTATTATTTAATTTGTAAGATATACAATTACCTATATTCCATATAAATACTCTTTCTAATTTATCCCTTCTCTCTATAGTTGCAGACAGACCCAATGAATACCTCGGCCGGATTTTAAGAAATAACTTTGAAAATACATTTGTTGCTAAATTATGTACCTCATCTATAATAATAAAATCAACCCAATTAAAATCACTATTTGTTATATAATCACTTATTGATATTGTCTGCAACATACCAATTACTATATCACCACTAATGTCTTGATTAGATTTACCTTGTATAATACTTACTGATATATCTGGTAAAAATTGTGATATTCTATCTCGCCATTGTATAAGTAATGGATTCTTATTAACTATTATTAATGTCTTTAATTTTAATTCGGATATTAACTTTAAAGATAAAACTGTTTTACCAAACCCTGTTGGCAAATTTAAAATACATCCACCAAATTTATTATTTTTAAAAAATAATAGAGTTTTTTCATAACATTCTTTTTGATGTTCTTTTAACTCTATATTATTAAAAATATCATTTAAATACTCTATTTTATTATATTTTTCTATAATTGTTATGTCCTTGAATTTATCTATTATATAATATAATGGCACTATAATTATATCTCCTTGTTTTTTATAAATCTTAAATTCTTTTACTTTAAAATTTCCAAATGTTAGTTCAGGTTTAACTGTTAAATCATTTTTAATTATTTGTCTATCTTCCTTTGATAATTGTTTTATATCAAGTTCTAACCCTTTATTTGATAATTTCCCAATTATTGTCATATTATTAAATATATATTATCAAATTATTTTTAAAATTGAAAATATTTTACAATATAATGTATTTTATATTAACAAAATGAATAGTTTAGATTGTCCAGAATATCCAATATTTGAAAATATTAAATCAGATGATGATATAAACAAAGTATATGACTTAATTGATTCTAATAATAAACAGATAAATTTAAAAATACAAGATATATTTATTGAATTAAATAATTTGAAATCTAGTAAATATATGTTTATACGAAAAATTAATCATCTCAATAAACGCACTTCTAATTTAGAAAAATCTCTCACTGTTAAAAATTATAATAAAACAAACAGTATAAGTGTTGTGCATGTTTTTG
>JACCDO010821606.1_pt1 | contig 17957 bp, 16 predicted proteins | sample 7446101 | NCBI WGS metagenome assembly JACCDO01 (sample SAMN15323440, study PRJNA562643) | freshwater metagenome | isolation source: river surface water | place: USA:Blue River Watershed | collected 2017-08-16 | reverse complement strand
TGATATCGTGTAGGATGCACTTGCGTTTCTCTCCGTGTCCGAAGCTATAAGAAATGTCGTCGAACACTAATTGCGCCATTGAAATCGGTGGTGCTGCAGCCGCAGAAGGAAAGAGTGAAGGAAGATGGAGCAAGGAGCCACTGCAGAAGGAAGTGCACGAGAAAGTGTTGGCAAGACTCGGGAAACAATTTCTCCAGAAAAAAAAATCGAAAAAGAAAGTCGGGAAGAGAGAGTAAACGAGAGTGAGTCAATGAGTCAATGAAGAAGTCTGTTAGTGAGTCAATTAGTGAATAATAGCAAGAAATAAGCAGATGGACGATTACGATGAGGACATCTTGTGGGAGGACGATCTTCAGGATGCTCCTGCTGAGGTGGAAAATGGGAAGCGACAACGAGTGGACGACACTACATTGCTGCCCGTGAATGCATTAAATGGGGAAACTACGGATAAGAAACGACCATTACGAGAATTCTTGCAACAAAACGATATTTTCACTGCTTTGTCGCTTGCGAAAACAGAGCTAACAATAGGAGTGAAGAGAGTACTTGCATTGTCGGATGCTTGTAATTGCCAAGAGTTACAAGCTATATTGTTATCAATATGCCCAGAACGATCTCGCACTGAAACCTCAAGGGAATATTGGAACAAATTGATAACATGGTTTAATAATACGTTTGTCCACGTCAAGAATGATTCAATAACACCAGACGAAGGCAGAGATGGCAGCTCCGCCGAGGATTTATTGCGCATTCTACTCAATCCTCACCGCAAAGAAAGCGAGAAGTATAGAGGCTCAGCTGTTCAAATGACCCAATTATTCACTGCATTAATGAGGGTCAATTCGTTTAATTGCCGCTTTATTATGACTGTGGACACGTGCAGCATGAACCCAATGGATCACAAAAATATTTTAGAAAATGTTCATCGAAGGCGCAATAAGAAACCAGAAATTAATTTCAGTGCATTACGACGTGACTGTGAAGAGAGCCAAGTGTATTTATTCCGCAAGGAATACAGAATCAATCCCAGGTTCAAGGAGGAGATAGAACCATCTGCATGGTGTGAAATTGAAATAAGGTGCGATGAAACAATGGACTCCCCGGCATTTCGAGCTGGTACTGCAGCCGTAGCCCGGACTGCTGCGGCATCTCTGCAGCATCCCAAGATGTCGCCGGTGAAATCAAATGAAGTAATTAGTCTTATAGATAGTGGCGATGAATCCGACACCAAATTACCAGCCAAACGACCATTGAATGCATCAACGGCGTCCAGTAGTGGGCGCTGCTCCCCTGTTATGAGTAAGCAATCCACAGCGGAGAAAGCATATAGCTATCCCTGGGAGGCAATAGATACCGTCAACGGCTTTTTCGGTGACATCAGGAAAGTTGAACAGAATCTAGGTCGCAACAAGCCCAATAAAACGTTTCAGTACGTCTTTGGAGTCGACCAAAACGGCATATTAGTGGACGTTTCATGCATATACTCGTCGCAGTATGAGAAAATGTTGAGTATTCGACACCCCGAAGCTGCATCACTGGTCTACCAAGTGAATAATGAGTTGGCGAATAACAACTTGCATCTGCTGGGATTGATTGACCTGCAGCGCGCGCAAGTGAGCGACTTCTCCACCCAGTTCGTGGCGTACGATCGTATGAAGGTGGAAGAAACGGTCCCGAGTAGCATCGACGGATTCAAGAAACACCCGGTATTTGTGTTGGAATCACACATAAATAGTCAGCAATCACTTGTTCCTGGCGCGAAGGCGATCGGCTCCTTCAAATCCCAGAACTACTACCGCCGGCAGGACGTGTGCGACCTCTTTACGAAGTCAATTTGGAAATCAAAACATCGAAAACAAGTGAAAGACAACGAATTTCCTGTCAAGGAAGTGACCCGGAAGGAGAAAGTCGTTGGTCTGTTCGGGCCGTGGCAAACCGAAGACTATCAACGCGAAGTAGTCGTTAACGACGAAATCCCGGTCAATTCCTTCGGGAATGTGGAGGTGTTTGATGGCGATGAGCGCTTCCTACCCGTTGGTACGACGTTACTCACCCAAAATGGTGTTTCGGTGGTGGCTAAACGACTTGGTTTGCCATGTAAGCAAGCGATCGTTGGATTCACGGTAAATCGCGGTCATTCGCACCCGACATCCGGAGGCTACGTCGTCCTAACCAAGCACGTGGACCTGATACTGGATGGATTGAACACCGTTTTGGTAGATAGAAATGAGAAAGAAGAAGAGAAAAAACAACGCGAAATCAACAAAAAATGGGAAGATATTGTGCATAGATACGTCACATTCAAGGCGCTAATGGATAAATACTGAATAAATGTACTTGGTGGAATCATTGTAAGTAACGGCTAGTTTCTGGACGGAATGCCTTCTTCTACTAGATGTCGCTTCACCTCCTCTATCTTCACTTCGTTTCTATGGAAAATGCCTGCCGCAAGAGCCGCCAGGACGCCGGTTTCTCTGAATACCTCGGAGAAATGACGCGCCGCACCTGCACCAGACGATGCAATCACTGGAATGCCTACCGCGTTTTGTACTGCACGCACTAGTGGGATGTCGTAGCCGTTGCCTTGGCCATCCATATCGATGCAATTCAACATGATTTCACCGGCACCCAGCAATTCACATACTTTTGCTAGTGTTATTGCATCTAAATCCCTCGTTTCTCTACCTCCTTTGACCGTTACTTGCCACCAACAATACTCCTCGCCGCTCGGACCTGCTTCGCCATCACGTAATTTCACCACATTTTTATTGGCGAGTGAGGGATTATCTGCAGTTGCCACATAGACACGCTTTGGGTCAATGGAAACCACCACGGCTTGCGCCCCGTAATGCTTGGATATCTGCTCAATACTCGATGTACCACTCAGTATTTTTGTATTTAAATATTCTTCCGCGGCATAAACCGCGTCGCCACCAATCGACACTTTGTCAGCACCCGCGCGGAAGTAGCGAGATGCAACGTCTAGTGCAGAGTGACTGATGCCAGTCTGTGGATCGACATACTCGCGGATGCCACCACCGACGGTAAGTGGCACAAACACATTTTCAGATGAATGCTCCAAGACTTGTAGCATGGGTAAGTCGTCGATAACACCCTGTCTGAACGAGGTAATATTCAAGAAAACGATTTCATCTGCTCCATCTTCATAGTACCGTTTACACAATGCTACTGGCTTGCCTAAATTTCTTACATCACCTCTTCCTCCCGCGGATTCCTCTCTCACGTCATACTGATCGCCCTTCGTCACGATGAGATCACCTGCATCGTTTGAGCGAACATCTAGGCATGCAATGACCCGCTTGACAATGCAGGTAGGAGTGGCATCGACCAGCATCGACATGGTAAGAGGCGCCGATTCACTTATCTTATTGCTAACCAAACCATGCTTGTTCAGAAACGATTCTAATATGGCTAATCCGACTCTACCGCTTTTTTCAGGATGAAATTGAGTAGCCACAACGTTTCCCTTCTGAATCATGCTAATGTATTTCTGACTCCCGTAGTCGGTAACGGTCAATACCCAATCAAGATTGGCTTCAATGGGTAATGCACAGAATGAGTGCACAAAATATACTTTATCATTGTTAATATTGATATTCTCTAAACAACACGATGGTTTCACAGCCGTGATCCCATTCCAACCTATTTGAGGAACACTAACACGATTACTGCTATCTTGAAGAAACCTAGTAACCACACCAGGAATGATGCCCAGTCCTACCGCACCAGGCGACTCTTCGCTGCCTTCAAAAAGCGATTGCATTCCTAAACATATACCAAAAAATGGTTTACCCGCACGCAAATATTCTTTTAATGGTTCTATCCATCCCCTCGTCCGTAGACTCTCCATGGCTTGTCCGAAACTTCCAACACCGGGAAATATAATACAATCCGCCGTTGCAATGTCTTCAGCGCTCTGTAAATCAATTACTTCAAAATTCAACGACTTGATTGCATTACGCAGTGAGCGCACATTGCCAGCCCCGTAATCCAGCAACTGAACCTTTCCGCGACTCATCGCTACTCACTCACTCACGAGTGATGACTTCAGCATGCATCATCACAAAATTGTACCGGCTCCGCAATACCGTTTGACAAAGAAAATGTGGAGAATAGAATAGAGTGTTCTTCGCGACGGAAACGCGCACAATTAGGACATTAATTACAGTAATTCGATGCTTATACTTATGGGCGTAAGAGAATGGTCGCTGCTCTGGTGCACGCCGTAGCTAGAAAAGTGAGCACCAAGATAAAACGAATGTCTCCTCACAACGAGTGTCTCCTACGAAGAATGAAATCACGGAGGAAAGACGTTACTCACTCAAAAACGATCCAATCGACTCAACTCAAAAATCGATCAGTATAATCGTCATCGCTGCATCTACAGGTGTCTCGTTTTCCCAAGAAATTATATCTATTTTTCGCGACTAAATCGTAGAAACGGTCACGAATAGGCAGTGGTATGACGCTTAACAACACGGCCAACGCGTACAAACTCGGGTTCGTTTCTTTCATGACCTCTAAGATCGCATTAGATTTCACATAGAAGTGACTAGCAGATCTGATATAAATGACAGTCGAGATGTCATCAGTTTCTTCTCCTAGGGCACTTAACGCCTGCTTGCCATAAGATGATTGCAAGGCGGCAAATCGTATCGATTTCTTACTATCTATTCGGAGTAACAAATCTACCCATTTGTTGCAGAATTTGCAAACACCATCATACAAAATGATGTTATTCCCAACCTTGCTAGACGAAAGCGCACCCGGTGGTTGATGCGAGTGTGAAGCCAACGACTCTACCGACGATGCAACAATATAGAGGCAAAGTAACAAGAAAATAATACTGTGTATCATCTCCTTATTGGCGTTCTCACTCTTTTCAATAGCTCAAGAATTACAGTCTTCCTTCTATTTGTCCGCGACTTCCCTTGCAACAAGTGAGCTAATGGTAATTGCTACCTCTTTCTACCAGTATTGATGACGGGGAAGCCTTCTTCTATTGCCTCTCTAACCCAGTTACTGCAGTGATGATGCATTTAATCATCAATTTCTGATGAGTCACTTTTTTGGTTTTGCAAAATTGAAATTCCACACCCATAAATTGCACCGGTACCAAAAAAATAAAATACCAAAAAATTCAAAACCGAAATAGGTAGGTAGAAAGGCGTTGTTCGTACTTGAAATTCTTGCATTAGGAGCCTCTCAGGGTGGAATTTGGATTGCACCAAGCGAAGCAAAGCGGCTTCAAGAGTGTGCGTTAGAAGGAACGTGAGAGAGCACGTTAGAGAGCGCCTGAAACAGTGCGTGAGAGAGAGCGTGTGTGAGAGAGAGTGTGAGAGGAGTCTAGGGTCCCGCTAGGATGAACTTCCATCCTCACTCAATTTGTTCTTTTTTTGTGATATACTTTGGTTATATTTTATTCTCCACTACTCTGAACTGGTTGTATTATCGTCGGAAAGATCCCAAGAATTGGAAAATACAAACAAAGACTGGTAATATCGGTCAGTTTTGGGGTTATCCTTTGTTCAGCAATAAGCCGAATCGCCATAAATATCACTCAATATTTACCACTATCAACCTCCTAGTGAGTAGCTCTTTTGCATTTGTAGCCAGCGAATTAGTTCATAACGGTAAAAGCTCGTTGCAATTTTATAATGATATAAATATTCCTTGGTTAGTGGTTGAAGTAGTAATAGCGATTGTGTATCAATCAGTATGCGAATACTATTGGCACAGATTGCAGCACACGACTTATTTCTATGCGACATTTCACAAATACCATCATCATTACAAGTCGCCCGAACCTTATGATGATATGATGATTCATCCCGTCGAAGCATTCGGTTACTACTGCATCCTATTCGGTCCAGTCGTGTTGCTACCGATTCACGTGTATGCATTTATCATTTACATGATAATCATGGGAATATGCGGGGTTCTGGATCACTCAGGCATCAAGATAACAATCCCGTTTGTATACAGCACACTTGATCACGACAAACACCACTCTGAATTCAATTATAACTACGCGTTCCCGTTTGTCTTCATGGATATTCTTCACGGAACTTATCGCGAGTGAAACGGCATGAGAATGATGTGTTTATATACAAATATATCACTATATAACAACTAAATTGGCCTTTTATTGGAAGCTTTACTGCCTATTCCCCTGGATTTCTTCAGCAGCAACACGTCGCTCATGACTTGCTTGATCCTGCCGGCTCGGTTGATCATAGACATCGCCATAGTCCACGCTAGCACATTGTGGGGGTCGTCAATGCAGTACTCCAGCACCGGCAGACCACTCTTTTTCAACGTGAATGTTACAATTTTTTTACCAGTTTTGATGCGGATACTGTCATACTCCTCCAAATTGACAACGATTTTGCATTTGTCGCCCCATCGCACGTGTATGTACAGGTGGTTCTGGATAAGTGACACGTACATCTTCTTCATGGGCAGCGGTGTGGTCAGGCTAACAGCTTTCTGCTTCGCGTTTACATTGCTTCCAGTCGCCGTAGTGTACGGGTAAACCGTCGAGTTCTCGGGTATTGCCCGCAATATTTTACTCAATTCAGTGATGTCACTGCCATACGCATTGCCGCAGCAGCTACCTAAGCCAGTACCATGCAACACCGTGAACGCAATGGTAACATCTGCTAGATACGTTGAATAATCCGCGGGATGAATAGTAGTCGGCTCGATCATGGGAATGTACTCGACCTCGTGCATGCGCAACTGGAACGTGCCTCCTACCCTCCATATATTGTAATTTTCTAATTTTAACGAAGCTTGACCTAAAAACACATCTTTTGATTCTTTTACGAGGCGGTCCGCCGCGAGGAAGAGGTTGAATACAATAGAACTGAATCCCGACACCCCACCAAACATAAATGTTTTGTCCACACCCTCACCGGAATGGAATAAATCCGTTGAGTAATAGTAGCATTGTCGCTCCGTTTCGTCCTCAATAACGGTCGCCACGAGGTAGTATCGATGCTCTGGCAGAGGGATTAGACCAAGGACGGAGGCAACAGTAGTCACTACTGGACGCAATTTTGCCTGACGAATTCGTAAGAATTCTTTCCGTTTTCTGCGGACACGGAAACGCGCTTGGATGTAACGGATTCCGTGAATACAAACCCGCCTCACCTTGCTCCACCGGTATGACCGCCTAGTGAAATGCTGAGTAAGCAAGTGAAGAATAAGGGAGCAAGTGGACATACCAGTATTTACTCAGTACCGTCTGCGCGATGCACTGCTTGTAGTGAGTCGCCGACTTGATTATCTTCTTCACGTACGCCTTTTTGCTGTCTTCGATGTCATCCAGACATAAATAACAGACAAAATTTCCTTTAAAAACTAATTTTCTTTGTTTTTTATTTAAACAACTAATATGCGAGACGCAATTACAATAGATGCAGCAAGCGCATACCTGGGGAAGTAAGTGAATGACTACATGAGTGCGTATGAGTGAGTGAGTGAGTTAGTACCGCAGGGATAAAACTGATGATTTTATAACAAATTTCACACAAAGCATTCCTTTTAAGAGTTGCCATATCAAGTTGCTTCGGTTTAACCCACTCATCATGAAAATTCTCGACACTATACGCGCTGAATATTGAGCTGGAGTCATCGACACTCTCGTTGTCGGACGCTGCCAGGTTTTCATTCTCAAGTAGTACTGTGACATTATTCAGATCTTCACACAACTCGGACAGTTCTTGCGAGTATTGCAAGTATGCATATGTCCCTGGTTGACTTTTTGTTTTTTTCATTTGTGCATCCTCAACTGTTTAATAGAGAGTAAGTAAGTGAGTGAGTAAGTAAGTGTGTTTAACAAAATAAACGAACGAGAACCAGGCGAGTTTACAACAGGCAGAGAGATTTTGCTATTGGACGCGACTTTATTAACTACATTCTTACTGAACTTTGGCGAATTAATTGTGGGCAGTAGCGCCTCTAATGTGGGAGATCTGATCAGTAAGTGAGCATGTGAGTGATGTTGCAAATAAAAAAATTAAAGAGAAGCGGTGTGTATATAACATCGAGCGACAGAATGATCCTTGCCTGAAGATCGCCGGATTAAGCGGTGCAATAACAGAAATACCACGCTGTCGTGCCTTGGCCAACACCTCTAGCTTCTCAGGATCATCGAAGTTCACGGGCTTCTCCTGCGCGGGAATCATGGCAGCAAATTAGGACAGCTAGCCTCGAAGCAGCGACAGCAACCCCATCGCCGTCCACTTTATACGTTATTCAACACATTAAAATTCGGTTGACAAAAACCAAATACGGTGTGGAAAACTGGTTAATTGCACCGGTACTTCAATTTGATTGAAATCGGCCTTTCGGAGCTCAATTTCTCGCCCTTTCTTAACTGTTGCTTTATAATCGTTATGATATAATTAATGAGCTGATACACCACTCTAATTCTGCTCTATTTCTGCTCTACTCTATCACTTTTATAATGATGCATTTTCAGTTCGATTTATGACCGGAACTTCTAACACGCTCCCTGTTCTGATTCTGATTCAATCTGATTCTGAGAAATGCACATTGCAAACGTTCTCGGTTCGTATTGGTGTCACAAACACTTTTATTTAAAGCAATAGTTAACAAAGGACAAGAAATCGAGCTCTAAAAGGCCGATTTCAATCAAATTGCCTTGTTATAACGGAATAAATACGTACGTACGTAGATAAATTGCAAGGTGGAGATCAGCCCCGCCGGGAGCATCGGTACGTTACACTGCCGAGGTGCACGTGAACAGCGAAGAGTTGCAAAAGAGGAAAGAGTGGCACAGTGTAGGTAGGCCAATAATTACTTACTTTTATTCAATTCTTTGATGTTAAAAACTTCAAAATAATACGTCGAGCCGTTATAGATACTCGAAGCCATGAGCACCACGAGTAGGACCACATTCGCCTCGAAGCTTCTCCACCATATTAAAGAGAATAAATAAGACGCCACACTCAAAGTACCATGTAGTAGCATATACATTAAGGGCTTGCACTTTTCGCCACACGCTAGTAAGAGTGGCTGCAGCATAGGATTGTCCTTATACTCGGTGTACACTGTGCGATAATTATTCTTGGCAAAGTACTCTTCGTCTTTTATAAAAAACATAAAAAATGCATAAGGAACAGACCATAGAAGGTAGCACGCTGCAGGAATAAGGAATAATGTATTGAAGTAATCCTCTTTATTTATATCCGCAAGAAATAAGTCGCGACCAAATAAGTCGATGTGCTGCTGGTAGAACCAACGTAAGCCAAACATAGCCAATGGTGGCCCAATATGCACTGCGAGAATAGTCATATGATCAATACCATGAAATATCATTGAATTGCGAAAAATTGCAACTGAAAATGCTAATGGGCCCATTGCATGAACATATAATGCTCGAAATATATAAGAACCATAGTTACGTAAGACATTAGACCACCAGCCATCGGAAACATCTACCATGGAATATATAAAATAAAATAAACTAAAATAATTCACCAAATAGCAATAATCAAACAAATAGTAATGAAACCCGCGCTTCTTAAAGTGCGGAATGCGATAAGCCAGTAGCAATGTGTTCTTAACGGTGTGCCAGATAAAGTAAAGCGCAGGATACGCTCCCATTAGATACGAGCTGAAGATCACATTAGCGACTCCGACGCAAAAAGCCACCTCGCTCTTAGCGTACGCCGCATGCACCCGCTTCTTCTCCGCTGCCTTCTCCGCCTTCTCTGCCTTCAGCGCCGCAGGCGTGGACATGTTCAACTTGATTCTTTTAGATTTTTAGAAAATGGAAATCACAAGAAATTCGCCTAGCTAGAAATATAGGGATTTGGATTGGAGTGCTTGGTGAATGTAGTAACTGTCCGTTGAAGTACCAACTAGCAGTTATACGGAGGAAGCAAATCGACGTGGAGCGCTGGACTCTGGCGACTAGCCGTTTCTTCACTAAGTATCGTTGTGCACCAGTGATTCTGCGCTGTTGCGCTATCTCTATACTGTTTCTATACTGTTTCTGCGCTGTTTCCGCATCGTTTCGGTATTTTCCAGCTACGTTCACCTGCTTCTTCTATATAGTTTGTTCTTCTTCTTGATGATTGACGGGCCGGCCGGACCAACCCCAAGCTGCCGTTTTTCTTTGGCCAAAAACGATAACAGTTAAAAAAAGTAAAAAGCAGCGAAAGAACGACATGTTCCGCAATACCTACCAGTCCGGCTTCCTCTCAATCCTCTACTCCATCGGCAGCAAGCCGCTCCTTATCTGGGACAAGAAAGGTTAGTCGCTTACAATTCATCAATCACGTTGCATTTTTGTTGATGATTTCTGTATTATTATCATGACTTATACTTATTTATTTACTTTCGTAGTGAGAAATGGACATATCAAGAGAATCACCGACCCTGATATCCAATCATCTGTACTTGAGATCATGGGCACCAATGTAAGTACCACTTATATTCAATGTCCCGCTGATCCTAAGAAAACATTATGCGTTAAATTGCCATTTTTAGTGATGATCATTAAGAATTTAAGAAAGTATTTTACATTCGAAGTCATGGTTCTTGATGATAAAAATGTCAGACGAAGATTCCGTGCTTCAAACTACCAATCAACTACCCGTGTCAAGCCATTCATATGTACCATGCCTATGAGATTAGATGAAGGATGGAATCAAATTCAGTTCAATTTAAGTGATTTTACTCGTCGTGCTTACGGTACCAACTACATCGAGACATTAAGGGTACAAATTCACGCTAACTGTCGTATTCGTCGTATTTATTTCTCTGATCGCCTATACTCTGAGGAGGAATTACCAGCAGAATATAAGTTATTTTTACCAATTACACAGCAAGCGAATGCCGAAGCTGGTGCACAAGTGTAAGCTTAATTTCATGATTAATATTACGACAAATACAACGAATGAGGTTCTGCCTCGGGGATGAAGGGAATAACAAGGACGGAAAAACTATAGGATAATATTTTGGTAAATGGAAGTGTAACTAACTAAATACAGTCTATACAATCTCAACACTCTGATCCTCGCGGTGCGACTAAGAATCACTCTCATCCAATCCTTTTAGCTTGTTAATTTTACTCAGCAGTAGCTCTGCCATGACTACGTGATTCAGTTCTATTGCATATTTATAGCCGATCTCCGCGATCTCTAACTCACTCAGATGGGAGACCTTCTTAATGGAAGGAGTGTTAGCGCTGCTAGACGCGGGTAATGGCTGTGGAGAATCTTTATTTTTGAAACGACCCGAAGATTGCAGATATTTCGCCCATTTTTTATCATTATGATCAATAACGAAAGGTTCTAAAGACCCTTTTGCGCTCAAGATATACTCAACCAGGCTCGGATAGCCGCCTTCCAGAATACAAACTTTACTAAACGATGCTTGCTGCAACAGCTTCACTAACGCGACAGCAGGGCGAAAGGAGTCTTCCGTTATAATTTGCTCCTCTTCCTTGCAAAACTGACTGTACTTGTCCCGAGGTCGAGTATACGCATTGTACACTTTCTTGTTGTTGAATATGATATTGCTACCACTGGCGATACCATCGCCATATCCCAGCAAGAGCCGCCTCCACAATGCAACTTCGCTAATTCGAATGGGAGGCAAATCAATGATACAAACTTTGAGGTCACGACAAGAATCGAAATGCTGTAACCAATTTTCAAATGCAATTGGTTTATCTAAAAAATTTGGTTCTAACACAACAGCTTTAGGTATCGCCCCAGCGCCGTACAAGTTGTTGTCATTGGAAGACCTTATGTCCAACAAGACATATTGCGACGATTCAATGTCATCAAAGCTATCCACCAATTCTTTTGCTGATAGCATTACACACTCGCGGACACTCTGCGTTGCCATGGATACATCGTGTTCGTGCCCTTGCCATCCTTTATTTTTCTTCATCGGAGTAGTAGGTGCACCACTATGTAGCTTGCTTGGCATAGGGGCTAGTTCCGTAGTGTTTATACAACATAACCGTAATTTCCTTACAAAGCATCGAGGTGTTTTTTTGTAAAGCTTCCACGCATCCGCAACGATGGTGTCTATACTCTCTTCATCAGTGAATGCAATGGTGCTGATAATTTCGGGCAATCGATCCGACTCAACGAGCAATAGCTCAGTCCTCTTACTGCACAGCAAGACTAATCCAATAAAGAAAATAAATGCGGGATCATCAACACTAATAATCATATCCCATAGCCTTAATGTATGCTTCATTGGCAATGCTCTTGCAAATAGGGTTAAGAACCATTGAGTCGAATATAATTCAGGAATAAAATCTTGCTCGTGCAAGTGTAATGCTAGTTGCGGGTCATGATATAGCAGTAATAAATCAAACATTCGAAATGATTTAAACAAAAATGTAGATTCATCAAGACAAAAGTAGCGCTGTAAATAACGGAATAATAAAGCTTGGAACAATAAATAAGAAGCCATATTGCCTTTAGGAGGTGCATTCAAATACACAAACGGTGCAAGTAACTCGTTCATACCCTGTTTATATTGCACATTATTGCTGATACAAAAATGTTGTAAAATATCATTAATACATTTTTTATACGCCGCTGATCTGAATTCATCCATATCGCTACGCGTGCGCTTGACATCCGCCTCCAATACGTGACTCTCTACACACGTGCTACTATTATCATAAGGCACGTTTTCATTATTTTCATATACCTCGCCAAGTAGTAGAATGCTCCAAACCTTGAGCCTGATACCTTTAGTGGTCGCAATTAATCCCGGATTGTCGCGACAGAGTACGCGAATGTTAAGCGCATTCACGGGGCTCTGTGCCAGCTCTTCGATCAAGCTCAGGCGGACCGCATCCATGTCCATATATATCTGTATATTTGTCCAAATTGGTCAAGTTGTGTGGGCCTGGGTGTGGACAAACGTAACGGAATTATGTCTTTAATAGAGTAAGTTGCGCACATACGTGGCAAACTGCCTCGTACACATTGTAGCTGAAGCAACTCGTTGATTTCAGGCTTCTTAAACCTCATGGGAAGGATCCGATCCACTAAGCTCCAGACGAGCCTCGTCAGCGCGTCCAGTACCTATCCTGCAAAGTTATGCGTACACATTCCTCTTTCTCTTTCTTCTGTTCGATTCATTTTAATATTTCTATCTTCAGAATAATTCCATTTTTTATATTGGAATTCTACTCGCCCGAGCCCCGTACAATTAACCGTTAGAACCTCCTAAAAAAAATTTCAGCGATTTTCAGGAAAATATAGAAAAAAGGAAGAAATAAGCAAACAATAAACAGAATCCGGCAGCGATTGCAGCACTGAGGTAGCGCTCATCCCCACTGCACACCATCCGTTCTCACTCACTCACCGTCTCACTTACATAGGATGGACATCAGCGAAGAAGACGACTACAAGGACAAAGGCACCGACAGGTACAACTTCATTTATTTGCGTACTTACTAACTCATTTGGTTTTTGTGATTGTTTGGAATAATTCTGCATGCATTTGCTTGCTCATACTTCCTTGCTGACTCTTACATTTGTTGATTTCTAGGAGAGTATGGACTATTGAGGAAGACAATGCGATCAGAGGACTTGTTAGCCAATATGGTACCAAATCATGGAGTGTTATTGCGGATCATATTGTAAAAGGTATGCACTTATTCATGGTTTTGGTTGCTATTTATTTTATTATTATCTCATACTCATGATATATCCGTATGTAGACTTTCAGATCCCATGGAGAAGTGGAAAGCAATGCCGTGAACGATGGCACAATCATTTGGACCCAAACATAAACAAGGACACTTGGACTGACGAAGAAGGTATCAATAACTCAATCGTGTTTAATTTACAACTTAATCACATCACTCTTATATTCTTCATAATGCAGAACGTATTATGTCAGAAGCGCATAAAGAATTAGGGAATAAATGGTCTGAAATCGCCAAAAGGTTACCAGGAAGAACAGATAATCATGTCAAAAATCATTGGTATCAACTATAAATTGCATTCATTCCCCTCTGCACTCACTCACTCACTCACTTATATAAGGTACTCCTTTATGCGTCGTAATTTTCGGCGATTGAATAAAGAAAATGGAAATACCATCATCAACATGTCCCAGATCTCTTACGCTCCTAGCTCATCCGCCAACGGCTTCAACGCTTCCACTGCTGGCTCATGCTCTGACTCTGAGACCAGTATAAGCACCGATCCATCCAGTGGCTCCAGAGGTAAACGGAATGCTGCGAGTATGAACTTATCATCAGCTATAACCGGTGTAGTGAAGAAGAAAGTGAAATTGAACGTGCCAATCGACGCGTCTTCCAACTATATTAGTAAAAGCGATTTAAAACGTATCTTTTTGGTTGCAGAAAACATTGCCAATAAATTGTTACAAGAGAATGATGCGAGCGCCGCATCCGACGACAACATCAAGAAGCTTGCATCGGGAGTATGCAAACACTGCGATTTCAAAGATCCAAGTTGTCTTGTTGCAGTAACAATCTTGCAAGCAGCCTACACCCTACGTGCTTTCAAGTGTCCGTTGGATGAAGCATTGGGCATTAGTAGCAACAATGAAAACACGCGAGAAAATACCTACTCAACACACAATACCACAATTAATGATAAGAATACCACTCACCACTCAGCGAAAGCCTCCGTACCGATGGAAACGGCTGCTGCTTTCCCAATATCAATTGAAAATCTACATAATTACATAAAATTAAAACCAAAAAATATGGATAAATCAATAGCCACCAAAAAACCGGTGAAAAGCAGAGCAACGACTACGATGTTGGGCTTGCCTAACGGCTATGACGATATGAATAGTAACTTCTTTGCATTACCGTTAGACGATCAAATTGATTTTGATTTGACCACGGATGAAAGCGATGGATCAGATAACATCATTCGACGCAGAAAGAAAATTGATTTAATAATAGCAACAAACGGTCTTGATTCCAGTGAAACGGATAGCTTGAGCAGCAACTGCATCAACGACTATCCACACAACGACTATCCACACAGCGATTATCAACACAGTTTATTATTCCAATTGAACTTGAATGAGGGCGGACTGCCTGCACCAGACACCATTCGGTTGTCCGATTACGTGCGATTGAACTCGGAGCAAGAAGAAATGAATCTGGAATCGCCCTTTTCCTTGAAGAATAATTTCACATTTTCGCCTCCGTTAATGCTAGAAAAATCACACCAATTGAACTCGGCAAATCTGTTGAATGAAACGGATTTCAACGTATTAAACGGACTGATTCAATCACCCGATGATAAGCACTCGCTGGTACTGCCTAAGGTGGAGAGTATTGACACCTTGTGGGCACATTCACATGTGCAATAGGGGACCTGCTTATGTTCATATCAAAATCAATAAATTCTAAAAACTTATTGTTATAAAAATACATAACTAAACTATATACTACATCTACCTACTCGCCTGGTCCTACAACTCAGGCGCTACTTTATACAAATACAAACTAGCATTCTCAGTGACAGCTATGGTGTCCTCGTGCGGGTGATACGCGCAATGTAACACCTTGCTGCTGATGTCAACGGGGGTCGGTGTTTCCTTGTGATTTTTGTTCATTTTATTTGCCGCATTTATACTGGTGGACACCTCTGTCCGCAGCTTGGTTCTATACAGCTTGCTGCCATCCAAATTACTGAGATAAAATTGGCTATCATAACCGCCGGTCACGATCGTGTCACCTTTGCTACTCACACACAGATCAAACTTGTCAAATATACTATCCGTCTCGTAGAGGTCGCACAGGATCGACTTTAAATTCTCATTAATTTCATATTTATACACGGGTTCCGAGTCCATATTGATATCCCACACCTTGATGCTCAAATAGTCCCTACTGATGATGTACCTACCAGTGGGGTCGAAGTCTGTATCACTTACAGATGACACTATCTCACTGAAGAATGACTTACCAACTTCACTATCCTGGTCGCCATAAAATTTAGCCTGTTTGTCGCATAAAGCAGAGGCTCTGGTATCTGCTAGCTTGATAACCCCTTTAGAGGTACTGTACAATAGCTTGTTACAATCACTCTGGTGAAACCTGGCGACGGTGATGACCTCGTTCAACTCGTCCATATTGCTTGGTTTCATGTCCAACAAGTTGAAGCATTTATCACTGCAGAGGAAATGCGTTAGTGGGCGGCTGTAAAAGGGGCGGTATTGTATGGTCTTACCTTTGCTCAAAATTCCACAGGTTAATACGTAAATCATCAGCCGACAAGAATGTCTCACCGTCACTATTAAGTGATATTGAATTAATATGATAAGCGTGAACATGGTGATACAGCCTTTTACAACTAGCAGTTATGCCTTTGTCTCCAAACGGTGTGGAACATAACTGCGTTGATGGTGGTAAATTAGCCGCACTGATTGGATTCTTGCTTCTTCTAGGCAGCGTCAACCCACCTCCCGAGATATAGGATTCACGAGCGGTGGGGACATATGAATTTTGATTTGATTCATTAATCTTCCACAATTTCATTGACTTGTCATTTGTGGACAATAAAAATATACAATTACTACAGGAGTTACTATAGGGAACGAACTTAATATCATTAATTTTTGCTTCTATATCTAAGCTTTTTAAATAATCAAATTCTTGTTCGTGACTTAAAAATTGACAATATGGAGTCCTATGTAAATGATTGAATAAGCACGCAAGTAATTAAATAAGTAAGTAAATAATAATTACCAGCCGGTCTCGATATCTTTGGTCTCATTTTTGTACGAGTTATCTTCTTCGCGTGATGCCTCAGTTTTTTGAAATAACACAATACGACCACCTTTATCCCCAGTAGCCATGAAATTTCCCGTTCCATCAAATTTAACTAATAGATGAGTGAGTAAGTGATGAGTAAAATATCATTCACTAGATACCGTACCAGTCGTGATGGTATCCACGTCGTTGTGAGGCTGGCTGGAGTCGCCGAACGACTGCGCGAACTTGACTCGCTGCTCTGCTTTCCTCATAGCCCGTTAGTGCAACAAATCACTGTATATTCATTCAAATATACATGTTTTCAATACACATTTTAAACTACTTTGTGTTGCGCTCAGTTGAGCCAGCAAATAATCCGGGGCCGGGCCCGGACTGTAGCTTCAGGATTGATTGCACCATTTGCATCGATGGGAGTATCCATGGAGGCATTAGAGATCGATCGAAGAGGATGAAGAAGAAGCTGGATTTATTCTGACTTAAGACTAATATACAGAGGTGAAACGCGCAGCATGTCACTCACTCCCCGAGGTCTGAGGCTGTTGATAAAGTGCATAAATTTCTAGAAAATTATTGAAATGTACCAGGAATGCTCATGCACAGCACTTCGAATTGCTGTAATAATGGTCTATCGATGGTCTATCGATGGTCTATCGATGGTCTACCCTACTATGCCCAACGTGGAAGGAAACCAACTCACCAAGTCTGGTCTTCTGCGTTATAACGTCATTCAAATCATGCTTAAACTGGCAACTCGCCTAAATAAGCGATCAGATTTTATAATTATTCAGAGGAGGTGCACGCCCTATAATTACACAAATTATCCGCGACAGTAACAATCTCTGCGGGACCAACACCGCAACAACCTCCGATGATTCCAGCCCCATTCTCTATCCATCGATTAATTTGCTCTTTGGTAAACCCTTTTACCGCACCTTCTAACTCCTTCGTTTCCGCATTCCATGTACCACCAGCATTTGGATACACCACAAACGGTAAGCGAGTCTTTGTCGACGAAAGTAGAGATGTAATATACGCGGGATTAGTGCAATTAATTCCCACGGCAATTGCATTCTTTGCAATTTCTTCAACTAAAACCACCGCGTCCTTGAAATATTCACCAGAATTTAAATGGCAACCATCTTTACATGAGAATGAG
>JACCDO010946983.1_pt1 | contig 17958 bp, 8 predicted proteins | sample 7446101 | NCBI WGS metagenome assembly JACCDO01 (sample SAMN15323440, study PRJNA562643) | freshwater metagenome | isolation source: river surface water | place: USA:Blue River Watershed | collected 2017-08-16 | reverse complement strand
TGAAGGAGATGCGGCGATCACGTTGCAGACGCCACGTGTAGGCGGCGGTGGCGGTCCCGACGTAATACGAGTCGTTGTAGACAGGCGTGTAGGCGTCGACGGATGGATCGTCGATGGCGGCGGCGGGATTGGTAGGGCTGACGATGGTGTCGCCGCCGCGGTAGCCGATGACCTGTTTGGCGCGGTAATTGACGCCGATGCCCAAGCGGACGCCGTTCAGCCAGCCGGTGCGGAAAGTGTAATCGGTGAAGAGATTCGCCGTGATGCGGGCGGAGCCGCGGATGAGCTGGGGCTGCGTGACGAGGTTGGCGAGGAAGGTGGACTGGATGTCGTTCCAGGCGTTGGCGGCGGCGTTGGCGTTGGGGGAGGCAATGTTGGACGGAATAGTGAGGTCGGCGCGGGCGACATTGTTGGCGTCGATGTTCACGCCGGCGTCGGCGAGGATCTGGCGGAAGTCGGGTTCGCGGGCTTTCCAATAGGCGATGGAGAGCGGGTAGGCGTTGTCCTGGAGCGGTTCGGCGATGGAGACGTTGGCGAGGAGGCGCCACTGGCGGGTGAGGTTGGCGGTGGTGTCGAGTTCGTAGCCGGAGGAATTGCGGCGGATGGTATCGCGGAGGACGATCGGGAGGTCGGCGAAGCCGCGGATGTTGCGGCCGTTGGCGCTCTGATCGCCGATGGGGTTGGCCTGGAAGATGGTGTTGAAGTTGCCCTGCGAGCCGGCGGGGGTGCCGATGACGGCGTTGTTCTCCTTCGAGGTGTAGTAGTTGAGGCTCGCGGAGAGGCGGCCGCCGAGGAGGTTGAAACGCAGGCCGAGGTCGACACCCTTGGAAATGGAGGGCGGGAGGAGGGAGCCGTCGTAGCCGACGCTGCCGCCGGGGGGATTGAAAGTCTCGGCGTAGTTGGCGGCGACGCCGAGCCAGCGCGTGAGGTTGACGACGCCGCCGACGGAGTAGGTGCCGACGGCACCGTCGATGTCGGGCGGGTTGAAGTCGTCGCGGAAGCGGTCGTTGGCGTATTGGGCGAGGCGGACGCCGTTGGTGTCGCGGGGGCGGACGTCGGGCGAGACGGTGCCGCCGATGGGTCGGCCGGTGGCGTCGCGGGCGGGGACGGCGGGCAGCGTGTAGTAGTCCGCCGGGGCGGCGGGGCGCCACTCGACGTCGAAGGCATTCCAGCCCTGGGGGTAGTCGCCGGCGGCGCGGGTGACCTTGCCGGAGTTGTTGTATTGATCGCGCCGATACGCGGTGACGAGGTTGAGGCGGCCGCCGAGGAGCTTGGCCTGGGCGGCGAGGTTGCCGTAGGTGAAGTTGTTGTTGCGGCGGGAAATCGAGTCGGGGCGCGTGGTGTCGAGGACCATGACCGGCGTGAGCGTGCGGACGGTGCCGGCGATGGGATCGACGGCGCGGACCTCGCGGGGAAACTCGGGCAGGGAGCGGTCGGCCTGGTCCCAGTATTGACGGAAGCGGATGGAGTGGCGGCCGACCCAGAGGCGGCTGTCGGTCTCGAAGGGAAGCGTGAGCTGCCAGGCGCGGAGGTTGGATTCGGAGCGGTTGATGCCGCCGAGGAGGTTGAACTTGAAGGCGCCGAAGCGGGTATCGAGGAGGTAGGCGGCGGCGAGGCGGGCGTTGAGATTCTCGGAGCCGCGGATGTTGTCGTAACGCTGGGCGGTCTCGAAGTAGGGCTTGAGGAAATTGGGGTTGTTTGCGCCGGTGGGGAGGGTGCGGGCGATGTCGATGAGGACATCGGAGACGTTGCGATTGTAGGTCGTGTCGCCGAAGCGGGTCTCCTTGTTGTAGTCGCCGGCGAGTTCGACGAAGAAGGCGCGGCCGAACTGGTGATTCAGGTAGAGCGCGATGTCGCGGTAGCTCTGTTTCAGCGTCGGGCGGTTGGAGTAGTAGTGGGTGAACTCGCGGCCCGGGAGGCGGAACTGGGAGCCGGCGATGGCGCGGTTGAAGCGATCCTCGGGCAGGTTGATCTGGTAGAGAATGGATTGGCCGGCGGTGTTGATGCCGGTGCCGACGATGGGGCGGCCGCCGACGAAGGTGCCGGCGGCGCTGGCGCCGACGGTGGTGGGCGAATTCTGGAAATGGATGATGTCATTGGTGCCGAAGGCCTGGCTGTAGACCCAGTTGTCGGCGCCGTATTGGCTGACGCCGGCGGCATTGCGCGTGGCGGCGGGGATGGTGACGGTGGGGACGGTGGCGTAGACGGTGGAGCCGTCCCAGCCGGTGATGCGGTCGTTGAGATTGGTGAAGGCGCTGCGTTGTTCGAGGCGGCCGTATTCGCCTTCGAGGCGGAGCTGGGTCTGACGCGTGAGGCGGAGCGTCGAGGTGAGGAAGGCGCTTTGTTTCTTGAGGTAGTCGCCGTTGCGCCAGCCGCCGGAGTCCTGCCAGAGGGTGTTGGCGCGGACGGCGAGCTTGTCGTTGGCGACGTTGAGGTCGGTGGTGACGCGGTAGTTTTCCCAGGAGCCGACGCGGGCCTCGAGCTGGCGGATGGGTTTGCCGAAGGTGGCCTGCTTGGTGACGGAGTTGGCGGCGCCGCCGATGGAGCCGGTGCCGAAGAGGATGGAGTTGGGGCCGCGGGCGAAGTCGAAGCGGTCGAGGTTGTAGCTGTCGAACGTGACGCCGAACGGGAAGAAATTGCGCTGGCGGGAGAGGCCGGAGACGCCGCGGACGGAGAAGGAACCGACGGAGGCGAAGATGGCGTTGGCGCCGGCGTCGACGTTCTGGTGGGCGCCGACGGTCCACTCGGCGGCCTGGTTGAGATCGTCGAGGCCGAGGGCGTCGATGAACTCGCGGGTGAGGACGGAGTAGGCGACGGGTGTGTCCTTGAGGTCGGCGGAAAGGCGGCCGCCGGCGAGGGAGCTGGCGGCGACGAAGCCGACGTCGCGGTCGGTGCTGACGGTGAAGGGCGAGAGCGTGACGGTGCTGGCCGTGGCGGACGGGTCGGGCCGGAGGGACGCGGGCTCGGGCGCGGTCTGGGCACGCGCGCCGCCGATCGAGGCAAGAACGGCGCATGCAAGCGCGGCAAAACGGCGGGTGCGCGCAGCGGCGCGGGAGAACGAGGGCAGGGTAAGCACGGCGGGGTGGGTAGGGTTGGGTGGAGGGACTGTGGGGCGGCGAAATTGGGATTCGATTCGAATCGGTGCGTTAGAGTAACACCCGCGGGATGAAAAACCCGGGAACGGAGAGCGGAGCGGTGCCGACGGTGCGCGAAATCGCGCAGCGCTGCGGCGTGAGCCAGATGACGGTGTCGCGGGCGTTGCGCGACCAGCCGCGGGTGGCGGAGAAGACGCGGCGGAAAATCCGCAAAGTCGCGGAGAGCCTGGGTTATCGTCCCGACCCCGAGATCGTGAAGCTGATGCACTACGTGCGGCGCGGGAAGCGCGGGGCGTTGCGCAGTGTGATCTGTGCGATATCGAACTGGCGGCCGGAAAAGGAGCCGGCGTATCTGACGGATCTGGCGGAGGGCGCGCGGGAGCGGGCGGGGGCGCGGGGATATCTCTTCAGCCGCGAGCGGATCGGAGCGGGGGCGCCGGGCCAGGCGGAGGCGTTGCGGAGAAAGCTGCGCAGCCGCGGCGTGCAGGGCGTGTTGTTTCTACCGATGAGTCCGCCGGTGGATCTCGCGGGACTGCTGGAGTGGGAGGAGTTCAGCGTGGTGGCGGCGAGCCTCTCGGTGCTGGGGCCGGAGATGAACCGCGTGGCGCCGAATCATTTCGCGAACACGCTGCGGCTCTGTCGGGAGCTGGCGGCGCGGGGCTACCGGCGGATAGGGCTCGTGGTGGACGTGGAGCAGGATTGGCGGACGAACCGCGGGTTCTCGGCGGCGGCGTTGTCGTTTGGCTGGCACGAAGCCCGGGAGCGGGTGACGCCGCTGGTGTGGGAAGGCGATCTCGCGGCGGCGATCCGCCCTTGGTTCCGGAAAGAGAAACCGGATCTGGTGCTCACGACCTCGGAGGAGCGGGTGCGCGCGTGTGCCGCGGCGCTGGGCGTGCCGGTGGCGGGGACGAGCGCGGTGGGTTTCGCGAGCACGAATGTGCGCCCGGGCGCAGGCGGCCGGAGTCCGATCGCGGGGATCGACGAGGTGCCGGGGGAGATCGGCGCGAGTGCGGTGGACCTGCTCGCGAGTCTGATCGAGCGCCGGGAGCGCGGGCTGCCGAAGCTGCCGACGGCGACGTTGCTGACGGGGAGGTGGTGTGCGGCGGGGTGACGCGGAAAGGCGAAAGGGGAAAGGCGGAAGGCTCGACCGGGGAAACGGGTCAGTGGAGGACGATGATGTCGTGGAGGGCCAGGGAGGGGACGGTGAGGCGGAGGAGGCCGTCGGAGTAGGTGGCGGTGAGGGGGCGGGCGCCGGGCTCGAGGGTGATGCGGGTGGGACGTTGGGTGCTGCGGATGGCGACCTGGAGCGGACCGACGGGGGCGATCGACTCGATGATCGGAGCGGTGGCGTGCGGGCCGGAGGTGTTGACGAGGTGGATGAGCAGCCGGCCGTCCTTGCGGGCGGCGACGACATCGACGTCGGGTGATCCGGTGACGGTGACGAGCGGGGCGGGGAAGAGTTCGCGGGTGAGGGCGGCGAGAAATTCGCGAACGGCGGGAGGCGAATCCTTGGCGTAGATCTGGCCGGCGGTGAACGTGACGGCGGCGATGCGGCCGCGGCCGAGGGGTGTGATGGTGGCGGCGGGAAGGTTGGTGGACGCGGGCGCGGGAGTGTTGGGCGCGGCTTTGGCGGGCGGACCCGGCGTGGCGACGAGTTGCCCGAAGGCGCTGGCTGAGGCGCCGAGTTTCACCGGTTGCCAACGACCGCTGAAGCGGCCCTGCGCGGCGGGGTGCGAGAGGGCGAGGCTGGCGGCGGGCTTGAGCGACTCGGAGACGGTGACGTCGATCTCGGCGGCGAAGAGCTTGGCGGTGCCGGGGCCGATGAGGAGGAGGTTGCCGCCGGCACGCGCGTAGGCGACGAGTTGGTCGCGGAACGCGGGCGCGAGGTAATCGCACTCGGGGACGACGATCAGCGGGTAGTCGGAGCAGCGGGCGGCGAGGTGGTGCTCGCCGAGGACCTCGACGGAGAACTGCGATTCGACGAGGGCCTGGAGGGCGCCGTTCACGCGGGCGAGGCTGCGGGAGTAGAGCCCGGAATTGCGGCGGTATTGATCTTCCTGGGACAGCAGGACGGCGATCTGCGGCACGGCCACGCCGTGGTGGGAGAACGCCTGGCGCTCCCGGCAGAATTTCGCGACCTCGGCCATGACGGGCATCTCTTCGTCGTAGATCGAGCCGTCGCGTTTCTGTTTGAAGTAGGCCTGGAAACCGCCGCCGAGGGCGAGGACGATGGCGGCTTCGCGCTGGAGTTGGATGGCGGTCTTCTGCGTCTTGCTGCCGGGTGTGGACGACGCCTTGCGCGAAAAGCTCCACGCCATGAGGTCCCACGGCACTCCCTGGCGGGCGAGGAAACGCGCGGCGGTGCGGGCGCTGTTGACGGAGTTGTCGGGGGCGTAGTCGCCGGAGAGGAAGTCGACGGGTGCGCTGACGGGCTCGGGCATGTGGTCGGTGAAGGCCCAGTTGCTGCAGATCTGGAAGGCGGGGTGCGTGGCCTTCACAGCGGCAATGTAGTGGCGGAGGTAGCGGCGGTAGGCCTCGCGGTGGAAGTCGAGGAACTCGAACCAATGCGGCTCGCCGGGCTTCTTCGGGACGGACGTGAAGCCGGTGGCGGTCTGGAACGCGGTGATCGCGGCGGGGCTGTAGTCGGGAGCGGCGGCCCAGCACTCGCCGTCGACCCACACGCCGTCGACGCCATAGTCGCCGGCTAGTTCGCGCAGCTGCGGGATGAGAATGGTTTCGGCGTAGGGACTCCAGAAGGAGGTGGCGCGGGCGTTGGGTTTGCCGTCGGCGTTGAGCGCGGCCCACGCGGGATTCCTGATGGCGTGGACATCATACACGCCGGAGTAGTGCATGAAGAGGGCGACGCCGCGGGCGGCGGTGACATCGCGCCACGTGCGCAGCGGATCGCCGACGAAGCTGGCGACGGGGTTGCCGACCTTGGTGGGGTAGCTCGAGTAGCCCGGGTGACCTTTGCAATCGATCTGGAGGTAGTCGGGGCCGACGAGGTCGATGATCCGGTTGATCATCGCGGGGGTGACGTTCTTGCCGACCTCGCGGTCGTTGGCGCCGGCGTGGAAGTCGAAGTGGACGCCGAGGAAGCTGTCGGCGCGTTTGAGGCGGGGCGGCGTGGAGGCGGCGGAGAGGACGGAGACGGAAAGGGTGACGAGGGTGGCGAGGGAGAGGAGGGGGAGGCGCATGGGAGAAGGGCGGCGAGGAAGACGGAGCGACGGAGAGAGGGAGAAAGGAGGAGACGCGAGCGCGGGGGAGTTTTAGGGGAACGCGGGGGTGCGTGCTGCGCGGAAATTGGGAAAGGCGCAGCGTGGGCTGGCGCATCCGGGGTGCGCCGGCAGAAGGGTGCGGGACAGGAGGGCGCGGGGACGCCCTAGGGTTGGCGATCAGCCGAAGGCGGCGCGGAGGGTCGCGAGGCTCTGCGGCACGGCGGTCGCGGGGTCGGCTTTGCCTTCCATCTCGAGCGCGACCCAGCCCTGGTAGCCGGCGCGACCGAGAATTTCCGCGATGCGGGTATAGTCGAGATCGAGGGTATACCACTCGCCGCCGCCCGGGTAGGTCTTGGCCTGCACGTAGACGGTATGCGGGGCGATGGCGGAGAGTTGCGCGTAGGTGTCGTCGAGAAAATTGCCGGTGTCCATCAACGCTCCGAGCCACGGTGACTTGATGGCACCGAGAATGCGGAGGAGTCCATCGGCGGTGCGGGCGAGGCCCCAGTGATTTTCAAGGGCGAGCACGACGCCGTGGCGTTCGGCGTCGGCGAGGCAGCGGGAGATGCCGTCGATGCACCACTTGAAGCCCTCGTCCTCGGTGCGTCCCGGGAGAATGGGCTCGATGCCGCGGTTCCGCATGAGTTCGTCGAAGCTGCGGGTGGTGCCCCAGCGACCGGTGTTGATGCGCAGGCTCGGGCAACCGAGTTCGGCGGCGAGGGCGATGCATTTCCGCGTGTGGGCGACCTCGGCCTCGAGTTCGGCGGGATCGGCTTTGACGAAGCTCTGGTGCGTGGAGACGCAGCAGATGGCGACCCCGCGGCGGAAGGCGTGGCGTTTCAGCTGGCGGAGGTGCGAGAGCGCGGCGGCATCGAGCGGGCCGCGCTCGGGCAGATCCATCTGGCGATGGAGCACGTCGACGCCGGCGAGACCGAGTTCGGCGGCGCGGTCGATGACGGTGGCGATCGGGACCTTGGCGGTGCGGAAGTGCCAGTAGGAATAGGAGGCGACGGCGAGCTGGACGGAAGGACGTGGGGCGGAGGTGGCTTTGGCCGCGGCGGTCGCGGCCGCGGCCGGGGAACGAATAGCGAGCGTGGTGGCGGCGGCGGAGCCGGAGGCGAGAAACGTGCGGCGGGAGATCATGGGGCGGGGTGGTGCGGGGAGATTCGGTGCGGCGGCGGGGCGGGGGAAGGGAAAAGTCGCGACGGCGGCGGCCGGGGGAATTTCACGTAATACGTGAAATGTGGGACGGGCGCTTGCGGCGGGAGGGCGGGGGAAACATCACGTCGGGCATGCACAACCACGGCGTGGGACTGAGGCGGCGGGATGATGGGCAATGCGGGGCGGGGCGGCGGCGTTGGGGCGCGGTCGCGCGGGCGCTTGCGTTGGCCGGCGTGGTGGTGGCGGGAGCGTCGGCAAAGGCAGCCGCCGCGGTCGAGAGCATCGGTGGCAAGGAGGCGCCGCGGGCGGCGCGTTCGGTGCACCTGCAGTGGAGTGCCGCCGAGAGTGAGGCGTATCTGCTGGAGCTGACGGTGGAGCAGACGACGCCGGGGAGCTTCTTCATGGCGTGCGGGTGGAGCGGCGGGTATTTCGGCATGCAGGAGCAGCGGGACGGGAAGCGCGTGGCGATCTTTTCGGTCTGGGATCCGACGAAGGGCGATGACCCGAAGGCGGTGCGCTTGGAAGACCGCGTGGAGTTGCTGCACGAAGGCGAGGGCGTGCGGATCAAGCGCTTCGGCGGGGAAGGCACGGGCGGGCAGTGCATGACGGATTTCGCGTGGGAGGTGGGTGCGACGGTGCGTTTTCTCGTGCGCGCGGAAGCGCATCCGGGGACGGACGGCACGCCGGGCGGGAAGACGGCGTATGCGGGCTGGATCCAGGAACCGCGGACGGGAGCGTGGCGGCACCTGGTGACGTTTCGCACGCGCAACCAGGGCAAGCTGCTGCGGGGGCTGAATTCGTTTGTGGAGGATTTCCGGCGCGACGGGAAAAGTGTGCACGACGTGCGGCGGGCGCGGTTTGGCGGCGGCTGGGTGAAGGCGGCGGACGGCGCGTGGACGCCGCTGACGGCGGCGCGGTTCACGGCATCGCGCGCCACGTGGGAGGCGCGGGACAACATCGAGGCGGGCGCGCGGGTGGAGGGTGACGGCTACTTTCTCGCGACGGGAGGCGGCACAGTGCGGACGGCGGAACTCGCGGCGGCGTTGCCGACGATTCGCGCGGCGGCGGTGCGGCCGGAGGGACTGCCGGAGATGCCGCGGCAGACGAAGAGCGCGGGGCGCTAAGGCGGAGCGAGATGCGGCGAGGGGTGGCGTGAGGGCGGACGGTCCGTGGTGGGCGGAGGCGTCGGCCGGTGACTCGGCCAGGGCGGTAGGTTACGCGGGACCGTCTCGCGGGTTGCGTCGGCGGGGGAGCGCTGCGAAGGGGAAAGCATGTTGCTCCGTATTTTCATGCTCGGGTTGCTGGTGGTCGGAACGGGCTGGGCGCAGCGGGCGCCCTACGATGCGTTTCCCGCCGCGGAGCCTCCGTATCACCGCGTGCGATACGAGGCGTCCGCGGAGCCGGGCGGGCTGGCATTTCCCGTCAACTACACGCTGTGGGTGCCGCCGGGGGTGAAGACCTTGCGCGGCGTGATCGTGCATCAGCACGGCTGCGGGGAAGGCTCGTGCAAATCGGGGCTCACGGGCGCGTATGACCTGCACTGGCAGGCGTTGGCGAAAAAGCACGGGTGCGCGCTTTTGTCGCCGGCGTATGAGCAGCCGGAGGGAGCGGAGTGCCAGAAGTGGTGCGATCCGCGCCACGGCTCGGCGGCGGCGTTCCAGCGGGCGCTCGCGGACCTCGGGCGGCAGAGCGGGCATCCGGAACTCGCGACGGTGCCGTGGGCGCTGTGGGGACACAGCGGCGGCGGCCACTGGGCGGGCGGGATGGTGATGCTGTTTCCCGAGCGCGTAGCGGCGGCGTGGCTGCGGTCGGGCGTGCCGCTGCTGGAGGCGGATCCGAAGCGGGCGAACATCGCGCCGCATCGTGTGCCGGCGGCGGCCCTCGAAGTCCCGATCATGTGCAATCTCGGGACGAAGGAAGGGGTGAGCGTGAAGGACGGGCGCTTCGCGGGCGTGTGGCCGGCGAACGAGGCATTTTTCCGCGCACTGCGCGGGCGCGGCGGGCTGGTGAGCGTGGCGGTCGATCCGCGGACGAGCCACGAGTGCGGCAACCAGCGTTACCTCGCGATGCCGTGGCTCGACGCGTGTCTGGCGCTGCGGCTGCCGACGGCGAACGGCGGGGCGTTGCGGCCGATGCCGCGGGACGGGGCGTGGCTGGCGGCGCTCGGGGGGGGCGAGGCGGTGGCGGCAGGGAAATTCCGCGGCGACATGCGGGAGGCGATCTGGCTGCCGGACGAAGCGGTGGCGCGGGCGTGGATGCACTATGTGAAGGACACGGAGGTGCCGGACAGCACCCCGCCGCCGGCGCCGACGCGGCTGCAGGTGAAGGGAAGGGAGCTCGCGTGGGACGCGGAGGCGGATCTGGAGAGCGGGCTGGCGGGATTTGTGATCGAGCGCGACGGGGTGGAGATCGCGCGCGTGCCGGCGGCGCCGAAGAATCCGTATGGTCGGCCGGTCTTCCAGGGTCTGCAATACAGCGACACGCCGGCGTGGCCGCTGGTGCGGATGGTGTTCACCGATTCGACGGCGGTGGCGGGGATGGAGCACCGCTATGTCGTGCGGGCGGTAAACACGGTGGGCTTGGTGTCGGCGCGGTGAAGTGAACAGACACAGGCCCGACGCTGGCTGCCGCGGATGGATTTCGCCGAGGAGCGAAATCTTGGCGTGCGGCTGCGGCGCAGCAGCCGCAGCACGGGAATAAGGCACCGCCAGTGGCGGCGGCGGAGGGAAACGTTTACCAGTCGAGCGTGACGGTCGTGATGTATTGGCGGGGCTCGGTGAAGCGGGGCCACGTGTAGCTGTTGCCCTGGTCGGAGCGGAGGTCGAAGACGTTGTTCACGTTGAGCTGGAGGGTCCAGTTGCGGCCGAAGAGTTTGCGGCGGTAGCTCGCGAACGGGTTAACGAGGACGTAGTCGTCGGTCTTGGTCGGCGGGAGGACAACGACGCCGCCGGAGGAAAGTCCGGCGCGGGCCTTGCCGAGGGCGTAGCGGGCGGACGAGCCGAGGGCGAAGCCCTTGAGGCGGCCTTCGGTGAAACTGTAGCGCGCGGTGATGTTGGCAGTCTCGCGGCGCACGGCGCGGACGGCGCCTTCGGTGTCGTCGATCAACTGCTGGGTGAGCGCGGTGGCGTCGTCGGGATCGAGACCCTGCGCGGTCGCGGCGGCGCGGGCGGAGGCAAGGTAGGGACGCACGAGCGGGAAGAAGCGCCCGAAGACGGCGCGGTTCACGGAGTAGGTGGCGCGCACGGTCCACTGGCGGGTGAGGTTGACCTGCGCCTCGACCTCCCAGCCCTCGGTTTCCTGGTCGCGATAATCGCCGGTGCCGATCAGGCGCTCGGCGGCGGGCAGGAGGGCGTTGAGTTCGGTCTGGATAGGGGCGCTGAGGTTGAGGGCGTTGTTTTCCGAGGTGGTCTGGAAGCGCGTAACGGTGGCGTTGATACGGTCGTCGAGGAACGAGAAACGGAGGCTGAACTCGTGGCCCTCGCCGGTGCGGGGCAGGCGCGGGCGGCCGTTGAGCTCGAAGCTGACGCTGTCGGTGAAGAGCGAGGACTCGAAGTAGCCGGCGCCGACCGCGAGCCACGGGAGGAGGCGCAGGACACCGCCGAAAGTCTGATTGGTGGCGTAGGTGCGGTTGAAGGGCTCGTAGGGCACGTTGTAGCCGGTGGCGTCGAGAATCGGGCGGTTCTGCAGATCGACGAGCTGGGTGCCGCCGATGACGGGCACGGTGATCGGGGTGCGATTGCGGTTCTGGCGGAAGTAGTCGCGGCTGACGCCGGCGCTGGTGTGGAGACGGCCGCCGAGAATTTTTCCGAGGAGCGTGAGGTTGCCGGAGCCGAGCGTCTGGTCGAAGCGCGTCTGCGCGTTGCCGCTGCGGTAGAACGTGGTGACGCCGGGAACGACGCGGAGGCGGAGCTGTTCGTCGCTGTTGCCGTCGGCGAGGTAGTGGATCGGGTGGACGAGGTTGTTGGCGTAGGAGGCGGCGGCGCCGGTGAAGCCGCGGCGGGCGATCTCCGCCTGGTCCATGGCAAACGCGTAGGTATCGAGGTAGTTCTGCTCGTGGCGGTAGCTCGCGCCGAGGACGGTGCGCAGCGAGGAGTCGCGGAGCAGCGGGAGTTTGACGTCGTGGACGGCCTGCGTGCGCCAGCCGGTGGCCTTGTTGCCGTCGGTGGTGAACGTGGGCGCGTAGACGAGGAAGAGCTGTTCGAAGCGCGGATTGGGGATGGTGGCGCCGGGGATGGTCGGGTGCGGGAGGACGCGGTTGACGTCGATAAACACGGCGCGGGCGTTCATGCCGAGAGCGCCGGCGGCGGAGTAGGTCTGGAGGCGGGTGGTGTCGTCGACCTGGCCGTTGTGGGCGAAGAGCAGGCGGAGGTTCCGGCCGACGGAGTGGCTGAGCTCGATGTTGTAGGCGTGGAAATCGGTGTCGTGCCGGTTGTCGGGGCCGCCCCAGTCCTCGCCGTCCGGATAATATGAATACGGGACCGGCACGAGGGGGATGCGGCGTGGGTTCTGCGGGTCGGTCCCGGTCGCGACGGTGGCGCCGGTAAGGAGCGTGGACGTGCGGAACGTCGTCGTGGCGGTCGACTGCATGTCGTGGAGCGTGCCGCCCACGTCGAAGAAGACGCGGGTGTTGCCGGGGGCCGCGATGCGGCGCATGCCGACGCCGTTGACCTGCACGCCGGGCGCGACGGGATCGGCGTCGGCGGCATTGGTGCCGGTGCCGGGCACGTAGGCGGCGGTGCCGTCATTGAGGCGGAGCGTGCTCTGGTTGTTGCGCGTGTGGCCGGTCTCGAAGTTCACGTCGAGGCGGGTGCGGCGGTCCGCGAACGGTTCCCAGCGCGCGGCAAGAGCGTAGCCGCGGAAATCGCGGCTGGCGCGTTGGCGGAACTGCTCGACCTCGGAGTTGAGGGCGTTGAGGCGCAGGCTGAGGCGCGGGAGCAGCGGTTGGTTGATGTCCACGCTGTAGCGCTGGCTGCCGTAGTTGTCGTAGCGGACCGTGGCACTGGCGGCGCGCCGCGAGTGGGCGCGTTTGGTGGAAACGTTGATGATGCCGGTGGGATCGACGTCGCCGTAGGCGAGGCCGCCGGGGCCGCGGGCGAACTCGATGCGTTCCGTATTGTAGGTGTCGGCGGGGAGAAACCACGGGAAGCCGTCGCGCAGCTGGCGGATGGACGGGATGCCGCGGAAGCTGATCTGATTGCCGGAGCGCGAGCCGACGGGGGCGCCGACGGTGCCGGTATCGTTGAAGATGTTCTCCGCGCCGACGGCGAACTCGACGGCGCCGAAGAAATCGTTGAGCGCGAGATCGGAGAGCAGATCGGCGGTGATGACCGAGATGGAATTGGGGAGGTTGGCGAGTTTCTCGTTGGTGCGCGTGCCGGCGAGAGCGGAGGAGGCGGCGTAGCCCTTGTCCTCGGCGGCGGAGACCTCGAACGGGGAGAGCACGATGGCGTCTGCGGGCGGAGCCGCAGGGGCGGGAGCAGCGGGAACGGCCGCTTGGGCCGTGAGGCGCGGGGTCAGCGAGACGGCGAGGGTGAGCGCCAGCAGAGTGGTGGCGCCCGCGGAGGGTAAGGCTGGGAACATGGAGCAGGGAAAGGTCGGGAAGTGCACGCACGACGCGTCGACACCGGTGCGGCGGCGCGGGCGGGGGCGAAGGGAAGGCGCGCGGCGGCGGAGCCGCAAGCCCGCGCCGCGGGCGGAGCGGATTCGCTTTCGCGCGCGGGAATTGTGCTTGCGGCGCGGCGAGGAAGTAACCTAGCGGTTACGTAATTTCCCTCCACTGCCGCCGGCACCCTGCGCCGGCCCGCGCGTTCCCGTTCCCCTGGCGAAACGCGGGCAAACCTTTGTCTCCCTCCCATGAACCTGCCTTTGCTTTCCGTGGTGTCGTGCGTCCGTTCGTTGCGCCTGCCGGGACTGGTCCTGACCTTGCTCGGCTGCCTGGTTCCGCTGGTGGCACAAGGCGCCGCGGGCGGCACGGTGCGCGGGATAGTTTCGAATCAAGCGACCGGCGATCTGCTCGTCGGCGCCTCGGTCCTGGTCGAAGGGGGCCGGGCGGGCACGGTGAGCGAGCGTGGGGGTGAGTTCACGTTGGCGCTGCCGGCGGGAGCGCATGTGCTCCTGGTGAGCTACGCGGGTCTCGATGCCGCGCGGATGCCGGTGACGGTGACGGCCGGAGCCGTGACGCCGGTGGCGGTGCAACTCTCGTCGGGCGTGTATCGGCTTGATCCGGTGGCGGTGACCGGCATCCGCGAGAGCAACGCACTCGCGCTGCAGCAGCAGCGGCAGGCGATGAATGTGAAGACGGTGGTGGCGACGGATGTCTTTGGGAATCCGGCGGCGAATCCCGGCGAGCTGATCCAGCGGTTGCCCGGCATCGCGGTGGACATCGTGGGGAGCGAGGTGCGCACGGTGTCGGTGCGCGGCATGGCGGCAGGCTTCGCGCAGCTGACGGTGGATGGCGACCGGATGGCGAGTTCGGCGGGCACTTCGGCAGGGCGCGACGTGCAGATCGAGCAACTCGGCACGGGCAACATCCAGCAGGTGGAACTGATCAAGGCGCCCACGCCCGAGATGGATGCGAACGCGATCGGCGGCTACATGAACCTGGTCACGCGGCGCTCCTTCGATTCGCCGCGGCGGGTGGTGAATCTCACGGCCGGCGTGTTGTGGCGCGACCGCGGATTCAGCGGGAGTCCGTTCCAGGACCGGGCGGACGATCTCGACCTGTTCGCGCTTTCGTTTTCCGACGCCTACGGCGTGTTCGGCAAAAAGCGGAATCTCGGGATCGCGTTCAATTTCAACTACCGGAAGTCCGCGACGACGCAGGACGAGATGGGGCCGGGCGCGCTGACGAGCGTGCCGAATGCGTGGCTGAATCCGCTCGGGGTGCAACCGCTGCAGCGGGTGTTCGGCACCGGCGACTTCGGCTACAAGGCGGACTCGAAGAACTCGGGCCTGGCCGTGGACTACAAGCTGAACGACGGCTCGTTTGCCTACTTCAAGGTGCAGGTGAACACGAACTACCAGTATCAGCAGTATTACCGGCCGACGATCGGCAACACGGCGGCGAATGCGGCGGCGTTTTCGCCGGACAGCACCTTTCTCCGCACGACGCTGCTGCCCTCGGCCAACGTCACGGCGGACATGGAGTCGTCGGACTTCACCAAGAAGTCGCTGAACTGGCACCTGAGCGGCGGCAGCGAGCACAAGGTGTTCAACGGTGCGGGCACGCTGAGTCTGCGCGGCACGTATTCCCACGCGAACATCAACTACCCGGCGTGGATCCGGGTGCATTCGATCGCACGCGGCATCGGCTACACGATCGACCGCGCGGCGGGCGACCCATGGTATCCGACCTTCACGCAGACGGCGGGTCCCTCGCTCGCGGATCCGGCGAGTTACGGGCTGAGCTTCTACACGCGGCAGTCCTACAAGGCACCGAACGACGTCTACGGCGGGCGCGTCGACTACAAGCACACCTTTGCGACGGCGCGGCCGTTCTGGGTGAAGACCGGCGTGAAGCTCGACCGCGACGAGCGGGCGCCGAATCAGGAGTATTCGCAGCGCACGTGGGTCGGGGCCGACGGGGTGCCGAACTCGGCGGACGATTCGTCGGCGCGCTACACGGCGCTGATCTACAAGCAGGGCGACGGGCGCTACGGTCCGTTTCCCTTCACCGGCATCCCGGGACTCGGCGGTCCGGGCGACACGCTGGCGGTGCCGGCGAGCTACTGGGGCCGAACGGCGGCGGATGCCTACGTCGACTACGCGAACTCGATCGTGAACGACGTGAAGCTGATGGAGTCGATCCGTTCGGCCTACGTGATGGGCAACACGCAGCTCGGAAAACTCCGCGTGCTGGCGGGCGTGCGGCTCGAGGCGACGCGCACGCGCGGCACGGCGTGGGTGCGCAACCAGGCGGTCTCGTGGGGCGGCAACAGCGTGGGTGGGGCGAGCCTCGATCCGGCGGTGGTGAATGCGAACCTCGCGCGTGCGGCGCGGTCGTTTGTGCGGCGCGAGACGGCGAACGGCCGCTACCGCAATGTGTTTCCCGGCGTGCATTTCGTCTACGAGCCGCGGGACGGTCTGCTGGTGCGCGCAAGCTACAACAAGTCGATCACGCGGCCGCCGTCGCCGAATCTCCTGCCGTCGATCACGGAGAATCCGGATGCCGCGACGCCCACGGTGACGCTCGGGAATCCGGGGCTGAGACCCTACACGGCGGACAACTTCGAACTCGGCGTGGAGAAGTATTTCGAGCCGGTCGGGGTCGTGAGCGTGAATTTCTTCCGCAAGGAAATCTCGGACTACTTCCGCAATTTCACGACGCCGCTCGGGGCGGGCGGCCTCGACGGCACGGGCACGTATGCGGGCTACAATCTCACGCAGGCGCGCAACATCGGCAACGCGCGGATCCAGGGTGTGGAGCTGCGCTATGACCAGCAGTTCAGTTTCCTGCCCGGAGCGCTGCGCGGGCTCGGGTTCAACTCGAACTACACGTATCTGGAGACCGAGGGCGACTTCGGCACGGTGACGACCACGACGCGGCTCGCGGGTTTCCGGCCCCGCTCGGGCAACGCGGGCCTCTCGTTCCGCGGCTACGGCTTCCAGGCCAACCTGCTCGCAAACTGGACGGCGCGCTACTTCTTCAACGAACCGGCGGCGAACCTGCGGATCTACAACGCGGAAAAACTCTTCGTGGACTTCAAGCTGCTCTACCGGATCAACCGCACCTACGAAGTGTTTTGGGAAGCCTACAACCTGTTCGACGCACCGGCGCGCGAAGAGCAGACGGAGGACGGGCGCCTGTATACGTTCAAGACGAACCAAGGCACGGGGTTTGTGGCCGGAGTGCGCGCGCGGTTCTGAGGGAGCGTCCGTGGGAAATTTCGACCGCGGATGAGCCGGATGGCGCGGATCGGGGAAGGGCCCGTGAAAGGAACGCCCGCGGCACGGGCGGGAAATCGGACTCGTCAGCGACGGGTCGCGGGAGGACGTTGGACATGCACATGAAGCGGACGAGGCGGGCATTTCTCGGCGAGGTGGCGGCGGGCGCAGGTTTGGTCGCGCTCGCCGGGCGCGGCGCGACGGCCGCGCGGGCGGCGGCAGCGGATCCGAAGGCCGCGGGCGGCGATCCGGGTTTGCCCGACGGCTGGCGGAGTTGGCGGAAGCTCGATGCGCACAATCACGTGTTCGGGCTGGGGCTGCGGCCGAACGACAACTGGGCGGAGGTCGACGATCTGATCGAGGCGGCGGATGCGCTCGGGATCGAGCGGCTGTTTTGTTCGCGGCCGGTGACGGGCGGCGTGATGGCCAACGCGGAACTGGTGCGGGAGTCGAACGACGCGGTGCTGAAGGCGATGCGGCGGCATCCGCGGCGGATCGCCGGTTATTGTTTCGTGCAGCCGGGCACCGGGGCGGCGGCGCTCGAGGAGATGGAGCGGTGCTTCGACGCCGGGATGATCGGCGTGAAGCTCTACAACCAGTTCAAGTATTCCGATCCGACGGTGTTTCCGGTGGCGGAGAAATGCATCGCGCACCGCGTGCCGTTTCTCGGGCACTCGGCCTATCTCACGGATCCGAAGACGCTCGCGCTGCAGCCGAAGACCTCGCACGCGCTGGATTTCTGCGCGCTGGCGCGGCGATATCCGGAACTCATGCTCATCCTGGGGCACGTGAACGGCGGCGGGGACTGGGAGTGGGCGATCAAAGGGCTGCGCGAGTGCGGCAATGTCTTGGTGGATACGAGCGGGAGCGTGCTCGAGGCGCCGACGATCGAGCTGCTGGTCCGGTCCCTCGGCGTGGAGCGGATCCTGTTTGCGACGGATGCGACGATGGAAGGCTGCGTCGGCAAAATCCTCTCCGCCGAGCTGACGCCCGCCGAACGCGAGGCGATCTTCTGGCGGAACTTCCAAGGCATCCTGGAACGGAGGCGGGCGTGATCTTCGACCTCAACGCCGCGCTCGGGCACTATCCGTTCCGCCGTCTCCCGCTGACGCGCGCCGACGAGATGGTGGCGTTGATGGACCGGAGCGGGATCGAGCGTGCGTTGGTGACCTCGCTGCACGCGGTGTTTTACCGCGACGCGCACCGCGGGAACGAGGAGCTGCTCGCCGCGGTGCGGCCGCACGGGCGGCGATTCGTGCCGGTGCCGACGGTCAATCCGAACTACGTGGGCTGGGAGCGGGACTGTGCGGAGGCGATCGAGGCCTGGGGCGTGAAGGCGCTGGCGTTGGCGCCGGAGCATCACGGCTACACGCTGCTCGACGAAAAAGGCCGCGCCGCGCTCGGGCGCATCGAGGCGGCGGGTCTGCCGGTCGTGCTGACGCAGCGGCTCGAAGATCGACGGCAGCGGCACGCGTGGGACCGCGCGGAGGACCTGACGGTGAGTGCGCTGCTGGGGGCGGCGAAGGCGTTTCCGCGGCTGAAGTTCGTGCTGGTGAACTGGGCCGCGCTCGACGGCAAGGTGCTCGCGGCGGCGGGGCTGA
>JACCDO010546763.1_pt1 | contig 17958 bp, 12 predicted proteins | sample 7446101 | NCBI WGS metagenome assembly JACCDO01 (sample SAMN15323440, study PRJNA562643) | freshwater metagenome | isolation source: river surface water | place: USA:Blue River Watershed | collected 2017-08-16 | reverse complement strand
GTGAGTGAGTGAGTGAGTGAGTGAGTGAGTGAGTGAGTGAGTGAGTAGATGAGTGAGCTGATCACGGTACCTTTGATATCCGCTGTCTTTTTTGCATTTTCTTTCTCTAATTTCAGTGTGTTAAGTTGATTTTGTCGTCGTAAGAGACTCGCTTCCTCTTGCAATTTCTTTTCTTTCTTATTCTGCAAGTCGTCTTTGTCTAGCTGGCGTCGGCGTTGGTCCTCCTCGATATCCTCCGCGGACCGGTTGTCAGTGTCGTGGAGGCGGGATATGCTCTGCGATTGACGCACTCGTCTATCTTCAAAGTCTCTGTTCTTTGCGGCATATGCTTTCCAGCCTTTGTGCAACGCACTGAAATCCTTGCACGCGGCGTCATACTTCTTCTGCACAAGCTCTAACCGGTCCGTTTCCGCTTTCATCCGTTGCTCTTCCTGTTGTAATTCTGCTTTCTTTGCCGACCAATGAGTGATGCTTTCATTCAATTCGGTGATATTCGCATCAGCTGCTTTCCCACGCATGCACTTCAACTCGATGGCTTCGTTTAACGCTTCTTTAGCTATGTCGGCATTGTGGGCATCGGTACGTGCCGCACTTAGTGCCGGCTCTTCCTGTAGAAAGCAACGATCCAACACGTTCTTACCTACACGCGACTTCGCTACGCTGTCGATCGGATGCTCGCAACATGGGCATTGATTGGTCTTGTCCAGCTTTTCCTTGAACTGCCAGTACACGTGGCACAGCGAGTTGTTCGACGTGCTCGTCTCGATCATGGTGAACACGGCGTCCTTGGTCTGTTGAACTATTTTGTCGATCGAGTCGGTGACGGAAAGAAGCGGGATTTTCTCGAATTCCACGGGGTAAGTCTTGATCAAGCCGTTGACTTTGCTGACGATTTTCTCGATTGTTGGTGCATATTTAGTCAACTCGGTCTTCTGCGTGGCATTGATGGCGCCTAACGACTGCTTCTTCTCATCCAACAGAGTGCCAGCCTTCACTAGCTCATTCGAGACATCCTTTTCTTGTTGTTTCTTCAGCACCAACGTCTCGCGGTTACGAGATGCCTCGTTAGTCAACGTTGTAACTAGAGAATCTAACTCGGCTTCACTTTGGGGTGTTGACACACCAGCTGCCAACATGTCGCGGTGCTTAGTCATCAACCCTTCAAGTTCAAAGACGATCGCAGCGTGCTCCTCAATCAACTGCTTCTGGGTTGCATTCAACTGCGCGTGAGCATTCCTGTTCATGTTGATGTCTCGCAGCACCTCCGCGTCTGCGTTATACAAGTCAGTAATTCTCCTGATTTCGCTCTCGTACTCTTTGATTTGGCTTTTGATATTCGTTAGCTGGCCTTTCACAGTGCTTTCGAATCGCTCGTACTCATTCAGCGCATCCTCGTACTCGCGGCTGCACTCTTTCTGCATGTGGCGGGCGGACGTCAGCTCGGACAGTTCCTGGCGCTTCTTTTCCCATTCAATTTGCAGATTTTCTATGGTTTTCACCTTGTTCTCGCAGTCAATATTAGCGCGTGTGATGTCTACTTTCGTGGCAGCAATCTCGGCGACACTTGCCTCAACCTCTTTGCGAAGCGGTGCCACGGATTCGTTGAACTCGTCTTGCATCTGCTTGATCTTCAGCTTTAAGATGGACAGGAAGCTGTTCACGTCGATGGACTTAGGGTCGATGGGGATTTTCATGTCGCGCGCACACGAGATGATGTGGCTTTCTTGCTGCGCCAAGATATTGTTCCGTTGCTTCTCGATCATATCGAGGGATCCTTTCTGCACATTCATTTCGCTCAACTTATTCCTATACAACAACGTGTAAGCACACGAAGGCGCGGTGAAAGAGGGATTGCTTACCTGAATTCGGTCAATTCTTTCTTCAATTCTTCGTTTTTCTTCTGCAAACTGCTGAGTTGCTTCTTCTTGCTGTCCGTGTCTTGGTCACAATTTTGGATCATATTTAACAAGTCTTCGTCACTTTCATTGGCATAAAACTCCTCCATTTTTGCGCGAGTTTCTTTCACTCGGTTGTCGCTCTCAGTAAGCCGCCATTGCAACTCTTTGCGCTCATTGGCGCCGCGATCAAGACGGGCAATTGTCTCCTTAATATTAGCAATACGTTCATCACATTGATTGACGCGATCCGACAAGCTATCCAAGTCATGGGAACCGGTCTCTTCTTGCGTTCTGCAGGCTTCTAACTCGTTCTCGGTTGCTCTTGCAGCCTCTAAATGAGCACCTAATTCCATTAGTTCGCCCTTTAATTCCTTCGATTTGGATGCGTAGTCTTTCTTGGATTTACTAAATGCCTCCAGTGCTTTTGCATAACGAGTCGACTCAAATACGTCATCAAACTTCTTTTTCAAAACCGCACCTTCACTCATAGGCCAATTTGAATCTTCTTGGTGTAAAAATATTACGTTTTCCATAATAGCAGCAGAAACACCCAACAATTCTGGTACTTGTTTATCTAATTCTGAACATTTGACACTCATAGACACCTTGTCACCTAATGCATTGGTGGTCATGACTACACCATCCAACGCTTTGAACTCTAACTTGGTCTTCTTCTTGGTAACATTTAAAGTTCTTACAACAACGCAAGGAGTGTTTGATTTATTACGAAAGCGTAATTTGATATTCGCTTTGACCTCAATCGAGTCAGTAATTGAAGGATCATTAATAAAGTTCTGTCCAAGCCGCACATTCGGTGGCAATGAGCCAGTGCAAGCATACTTTAAACACTCAATAATCGTTGTCTTTCCGCATCCATTCGCCCCGACAATCATGGTTAATGGAGAGTAAAATTCAATACTGCACTCGTGGTGCGGGCTGAACGATCGAATGCCCATAATGGACATCTTCTCTACCATCGCCATCTTGCTCTGAGTTGGTGATTGGAAGAGTTTTGAACTTTTTATATTTTGGTTTTGAATTTTGGAAAAAAATTGGCGAAGAACCTTCGAAGAGGGTAGATCCAAGACTCAAGAAGTTCGTGGATTTCAGCTAAAGTCCAGAGTATGAAGCCTATCTGCTTTGTAGGTAACCTCTCTTATCACCAACAACTCTGCTTGATCTAACCTTGTGTATCTGTAGGTCCTTTACTCTTTCTATCTGGCGTACTGTCGATCAGTCTGTGGAGCGCCACGAGAAAAAGTGTTCGAGGCACAAAGTATAGTGTCATAGCAAGTGTCAAGTGCGAAGATCAAGAGAATTATGTGAATTGGTTACAGAATGGCCATGTCCAAGCGGTATGCAAAGCAGGAGCAACATCTGCGAGAATATTAGTACACGAAGGAATTGAAGACGGAAGAGTTAAAATAGAAGCAATGTATTTCTTTGCAAACAGAGATTCGCTTCAGCAATACCTTGATGTATCAGCTCCACTACTAAGAGAAGAAGGTAAAAAACTTTGGATAGATACTAATAAAGCAATATTCACTAGAAGCATAAGCAATATAGTTTTTTCTCATTAATTATACATATTTATGTTACGACTAACTTTCTTATCATATTTTCCTTTTAATTTGAGTGCAATTGGTAGAAACAATTTAATAACTATGTTCGAAACTTCGCCTGGTAGTCTCTTGAATACTCTATGCAAGCGTAGCAACGACTTTGCACCGTCCAACACATTGTAAGTGGGGGATAGCGATCCCGCCAGGCCGTCAAGACATAGCGCATTCATCACTAATGTAGCGTAATTGGCGTCGATGGTTATTTGATTCTGTCTGACCAACGTCAATATACCCCTCAGCACGTTGCCCAAGCTGACATTCGTGTCATAACCCTTGCACGTTTCTGCGAATAATAGCTTCATTTCTCTAATAAACTTGTCTTTATTCTTGTGATTAACATTATTTTGGCTGAAACCGATGACGTAGCGTGCCGCCTCGTCGCCTTTGCCCTCACCCATCGCTTCTAACAATCCAATGAAATTTTGTCTTTCAATGAGCTTTAATTCCGCCACCATTCCTGCATCCACTAAGACGATCGATTCCGGCTGCTGGTTGCTATTTATATTCACTAAAATGTTACCAGGATGCAAGTCGGCGTGCATGAGGTTGTCTTGCAACAGCATCTTCAGGTAGATATCCTCACCTCTTGTTACCACGAAGTGTCCAATGTTATAATAATCCTTATTCTTGTGATTTTTGGTGGCGTACTTGGCCACTGACACCCCCGTCTCCCACGACTCCACCAGCACGCTGTCCGTTAGTATGTATGGCTTGGGAAATTTGGTATTTTTCCAATTTCTAAAATTTCTATTAAATAAAACTAAGTGTTTTCCTTCGACATCAAGCGACGTTTGTGAGGATATTGTAGCTGAGAATTGGGTCAATGAGTCGGACAAACGCAGCCATTCCAACCCAGGGATGGACTCGATGTATCTCGCGACAACTTTCATTATAATAAAATCTAACTCAATGTTTTCCTTGACATTGGGATGCCGCACTTTGACTGCAACTTCAATGTTATTCAATTTCGCTTTGTACACTTGAGCAATAGACCCAGACGCGATTGGCTCAACATTGAATTCATTAAAAACAAGATTTATTGGAGTTTTTAGTTCTTTTTCTATTAGGTACTTGGTGTAAGCATACGAGTGGATAGGTGCATTAGCTTGCAATTTTGATAAAACACTACATAATTTCTCAGGGAACACATCCGGTCTTGTACTTGCCCACTGACCCCATTTAACGAATGCAGCACCACTGTTAGCCATGGAATTCGTCAACAAATTATACCAAAACATATCTCTGAATGCACTTGATGCGTAAGCAAAAAATGATGTTAAAAATGTTGGCAGAAATATCCAAATCAAATATATGAAACGTAAAACAATGGATTTTATACTTGGTGTTGTGATTGCATTATGCTCTTCGCGACCATGAGACGAAATAGCCTTGAAGTCACGAAGGTTACCATTATTCGGCTGTAGCTCGATTGGCACCGAATACAGTTCACGCGAGGAGCCTGCATTACTGTTTACTGCAAAGTTATGAGCTGTCGGCTCTCGAGCTATACAAACGCTCAAAAGCACACATGCCAGCAGCAAGTAGCCAGGATGCATGTCACTTTAAACTTTTTTCCTTTTCGCGACGACTCTGACTCAAATTACCTAGGGATTAGCTACTGCGTGACTCAGAAGTTAGGAAGCTTCTTACATTTTAGTGCACGAATAACGTCCCTGTCTGAAGTAACGACAATGTCGCGGAGACACTGACTGATGTCGCACGGTAGAACCAGGAGCGCTGAAAGCAAACTACCACTTCGTACCGGCCTTCCGACATATTTTGGAGACTCCAAATTGGAGTCTCAAAAAATCAAAAATAATTAAAGATCGATGGACCACGCAGCATCATCCTCCGTACCACCAGTGGTGGTGGATAGCCGCATCTCTAAAGTGCTGGAGTTGCGCACCGACTCTGTACCAATGCTTGAGGCGCTTGATGCAATTTCAGAGTTCTATACAAGTAATACACTAGAAGCTCGTCGATCACTGCGACAGGATTTAGAGCTACAGAATATTACTCTAGCAAAAAAGTTTTTGCAAGAATACAGCGATGTCAAGGAAAGAGTCTCAGCTATTGAAAATATATCATTAAATTTAAAAAAATCATGTAATGAACTTACAAATCGTATAATAACAGCAGATGAGAATATGAAGTTGTTCATGAGCAAAGCAACAGAATTAGAAACAAACAGAAATAATTACATGAAGCAATCAGAGGAAATTTCCTTATTCTTGAATAGATTTCAGTTATCACCAGAGGAAGTCGATATGCTTTATCGTGCGCCAATTGACGATAATCAAGGAAAAAACAGCTTCTTCGGTTCACTAAATAGATTACAGACGGCGTATAACGACTGCAAGCAGATGGTTGACCAGTACAGCCACAGTGCAGGATACGAACTCTTGGATATCTTGGGACAGCATCAAAATATAGCTTATCAACGATTATTTGATTGGTTAAAAATTAAATGTGAAGTTAACGCGGAATCTTCTTCTGCAGGCGACATCGACAACACAACGCAGCTGGCAATCAAGTATCTCCGCTCCGTCCCCATGTTCGTCGCTCAATGTCAAGATATTGTCATTAACTCACGTCGAAGTCAATTAGTTCAACGCTTTGTAGTAGCCTTAACACAAGGAGGTTCAGGTGGCAGAATAAGCAGAGCGATGGATTTGCATGCGCACGAATCAACCAGGTACGTGGGCGATATGCTGGCGTGGATGCATCAAGCGGTTGCATCCGAAGAAGAACTTTTACAAGTGTTATTCGGTAGCACCTCGGGCACGGATGCGTTACCAATACCAGAGCTGTTAGCTCGGTGCTTGCAAGGTCTTGGCAGACCTCTAAGAGTGCGCATTATGCAGACATTAGAGTCGAGAATCCCCTTGCAAACGTTGTACTCGCTAACGGATCTATTGGTGTTCTATGAGACCACATTTCATAAAGTTGTTCCAGTAGAAAACTCCGTTCACAGCGCCGTGAAAGGATGCTTGTTAGAGAGTCGGCGTTTGTTCACCGCCGCATTGAACAAGCAGTCCGAGATGCTGACGACGTCACCTGCCTCGTACCCGCTCGACCTCTCTCCCTCATCAGTCACCAAAGAATGCACGAAACAAATCCAGGAAATATTTAGAATATATAGTTCTGCACTTTCTTCTGCACTAGCTGACCCAGAGGACTCCTGCTACGTCAACACCATCATCGGCATGATCATCCACCCACTACTGCAGTCCTGCCGCGTCGCCGGCCAGCCGTTACACAAAAGTGACATGTCAATATTTATGTTGAATAACGTAATAAGTGTCCGCAATGAGCTAGTTGAGGTGGGAAAGCGATCCAGCATCAACAGCAGCCCCACCAAGGTGTGGATAGACACACTAGAACAAGAAACAGCAACATGGTTAGATATCTTAGTGCAGGAAGAAGTAAGTCGCACCCTGCATAGAAGTGATCTAGACAAGTTGTTGGAGTTCATTGAGCTCGTCCCAGCGGGGATCGTGGCATCCGAGCAGCCAGGACTGTCTCCAGATCGAGTGAGTACAGTGATGCGAGCCTTTTACGCGTCCTTATTCTCTACTGTTACACCCTCTTACGATAAGCTGTTGGACCCAGAGTTGCGAGAGACTATAAGGCGAAAGACAGCTGAAGCTATTAGTAACGGACACGCTAGAATCCATGCGATTATCAGTAACGACAGCAATAACTACGACAAGTCGATGCTGATCCACAGCGTCGAAGAGGTGAAGGTACTACTCGGTTGTTAGAGGTTGTTAAAGCTTGTATACAGTAAAAACATTCAACTACAGACTCATTTTTCATGGCGGCGAGGTGCGTAATCAACCCGCTTCTTCTCCCAACCACCTTTTTGTTTAAAACTGCGGTTATGATTGGATCTCTGCTGTGGTGCGGACACACTCGCCTTGAACGCCTCCGGTCCCAGCACTTTCTTGGCGATGAACGAGAGATTTTTATGGAAATAGTTCTTGTATTCTCCTTCCGTTTTCAAGATTTTGTCATTTTTAGTGAACTTCATCGCTTGCTGCATGTCCTGCACCGTCTCCTTGTCCAGCAACGCACACAGGCTGTCCAGCAGCGACTGGACCTCGGGCACGGCTGGGTCCATGTGCCTCAAGCCAACAAGGATGTTCTCGAGTTGCTTTCCTGTCAATAAGTTACTAGATTTCGCAAGTTTGTTGAACGACCGCAGGTACTGCAGCACCTCCTCGTGGTCACTCGTCATCCGCTGAAGGCCGTAGAGTGCTTGCGCGATGTGACGAGGTTGTAGCTGTTGCGTGCATGTCTCATTTTTCGCTGCTATAGTAACCAACAGCTCCTTAACTAGGTGCATCTTACTGTCTTTATTCAGTAGGGAGTACGCCATATTACCCACAGCTACCGCATCGAAGGGCTCCGCGGACTGCACCAACATGTCTATGAGCACCTTGAGTATGTCGCCGACCTCTTTGACGTCGGAGGACATCAACTTGAGTCCGTAAAACGCACCGGTTAGTTCCTGGACTGTTAGGTTGCCAGTAACAGTTGCTGCTTTCGCATATAACTCACGCAGCAACTCGCGGATTACCTTGTGCTCCGTGTCGAACAGGGACAGGCCATACAATGCGTTGGACCAATTCTGCGGCAGCAAAGGCTGAGTGCATCCCTTTATCTTCGGTAATAGAGCGCGAATGATGTCTCTAACTATTTCATCATTCGACGATCTGGACACCATACCAAACAGGGACAGCCCGACTGCCTGCGCATCCAAAGGCTCTCTGCACTGCTTTATTTTTTCTATTATCAAGTTGATACATATTCTAACTTCGGCATATTTCACTTCCATATCTTGCATCCCATATAGAACACTACCAATAGCTCTTGCATCGAATGTATGAGAAGATAGTTGTATATGACGAGTGATGACATGCAGCAATTGGCGAACTTGTTTATTCTCACCCTTCATGCCATTCATCAGAAGAAATATACTAGAAATATGCTTCATGGTAAACTCAGTCCTGCATTGATTACCCATAAGTACCATCATATTAACTAGCTTTGTAAACAAATCCGGGTTCTTCTTGCATATGTCAAACTTGGTAACATGCATAACACTGACTATATTATATGGCCTGAACTCAAAACTGTTGCGGATCGCAGGCTCAGCACTACTAGATCCATCACTATTGCTTTTGGTAGCTTGTGATTCATTGATCAACGATTCAAGTCGATTGATCAATAAGAAAAGCTTCTTGTCAACTTCACGCCGATTAAAACCCTTGATATCCCCCCGTTTCTGCCTCTTGAGATCAGAGCTATGGTCATAGAATACACTAAAAATGTCGTTTACAGAGATGTTATCTACATCTACCTTCATCCAGTCAACCTCTTTAGGGGACTCAGAAGACAGACTCCGGAATGCAACAAGCTTCGCACAAGTATATCGACTTGGACATGGTACTCGACCAGACAGCAAGCGCGCACGAAACCGCAGCATCTTGCGTTGAATGTGCGAATGTTTGAACTAGTTTTTTCGTTGGTTCCTGTCCCTGTAAATGAGCCAAATTTAGTTAAGTAAAGAGGAAGAGGGAAAGTTGAGCAGGCGGCGGACTCACTCGTTGGATCACTAAAACGCGGTCGAACGTCGGCTCACATTTATTCCTATATTATTATTAACAACCCTGTGTTCAGGTTCGGGAGTACCGGCAGCAATGGGCAAATCGCTAAAAATTTTTACCAGTAGAAACCATAAATAGAGTAGGTTATGTCAGTGCTGGATCGTGTGAAAGCTTTTTTGCCACGCATTGAAGCGGCAAATAATGAGTTAGTCGAAAAGATTAACCGCGAGGGAGCCCAAAGTGTGCGGATAGATGGTGATATATGCGACCCAGCGCTACCATCGGATGATGCTAAGAAGACGAAGAAGAAGGCGTTGATTGAAGAGATCAACACAGATATTCCACAGGATACAAATGATTCTAATAACAACGATGATGAGGAGGTTATATCTGATAATGAAGATGTTACCGAAGACGGAAAGAAAATTATCAACTTAGAATTTGCATTAGGTAACTTTGACAACACTATTATAGCACAAATGGAAGACGAGAAAGAAAAGGAGGAAGAGGAGAAATGATAAACTAAGTGGATTATACTAACATATATTTTAAATAGATGTGTATACTAATGTAAAATAGACTTATTCTATTTTTTCATTCTTGAATTCAATGCCTTGGTCGCTTTCGCAAGAACTTCATCGGTCAAATGAGGATATGCTTGTTGATACGCCTTGATGATATGCACCTCTGGTAATTGGTGCTTGAACACTACTGGCAATGTGACCTTGGATGGGTACTTGAATGAGTGGTAAATGGTGTTGGTGGCAGTGATGTTGACACCAGGGTATGCAGGATCAGCCAACAGTAATCCGTTGTTAGGATTGACTGAGAATCTTGGGTTATTACTCGAAGAAATGGAGAATCGTAAAGCGTGACCAGGTGCGATAATGTATGAGGTATTCCATAGATTCATGTTGATTTCATACACCTTGTCTTTCTCCATGTACACAGGCTTCTTCTCTGCGTATGGTTGGCAGCAAGTATCTTCGCGCCATCTCATTCTTACTGCGTTGTCTTGGATCAAACGGGCCTCGCCAGTTGGATAAACATCACTGATTTTTACCATAAAATCAGTATCGATTGCATCAGAAGACACATATAATGTGGCTAATAAAGGACCAGACAATGGTAATGCATCTGAGAAGGTTTCAGTTTGGAAAGTGATGACATCGGAGCGCTTATCTAACTCTGCTTGGTCTTGAGGACCGCACATGATACTACCACCAATTGATGGAGGTAAGTTGTTACCACCGGCAGTTGGAATAGGATTAGCTGGATCGTAAATATAACTAGTTGATTCTGCCTCATCGGACTTGATGCCTGGTCTAGAGGTGGTGGCAGTCTTGTCGCTGTGGATGTAGTAGTCAACCATTCTAGGGGTTGGGAAGGTGTCTAATGAGGTCCAATATTGACCCACAGCAAGCCCGGCTTCATCGTTGGAAGACATCACATAAAAGGTCACGTTCTTGATATTATCGCGAGTGACTGGGCGGATGCCGTAGACCTCGAAAAGCTGGCCTAAAACAATACCAGTTCTACCTTCATAAGCGTTTTGAGGGAAAAATCCAGCAGCTTCAATGCAATGTCCTAATGGATCGATAGTAATTTGGGAGGTGTGACGAACGGATTCATCGGATAAATTGTTGTATCCGTCGAATGCCTCAATAAGACCGACAATAAATAGATCATACCAACCGCCCCAGAAACCAGATGGATATTTAACATTCTTGTAAACATCAGCGTCTAATTCAATTTGTTTCCAGAAATCAGTATGAGCTTCATTTTTATGAGTTAATTCAATATTTGTATACACAAAGTCAGGATTTGGCATGGTTAAACCCAATAACCACTCTTCAGCAGTCTCTTGCTTGTATGTTCCATGTGGAAATAGAATATCATACATTTTAGCTGGTGCCCATGCAATATACTGAGCAGCAATAAATGAAGGATTATTGAATGGCATTTGTAAGGAAGCTAATCCATCGGCAGAAGCACCAAAAGACATAACTCTTCCATCACTCCATTCTTGAGCAACAATCCAGTTACCTAAGTCTTCACTATCATATTTATCCAAAGCCCACATAGTGAAATTTCCTTGTGATTTCTCCGTACCTCTCATGTCTTGTCCAATAGCTACAAAATCAAATGGTAAAAAGATATCAGTAATCCATTCCATATCACCGTATCCATAAGGTGAACGATCGATGATTGCTGGATACTTCTTACTTTTATCACGAGCATAACCACGAGGGAAAAATATTTGTGTGTGTAATTCTATACCATCCCTCATGGGAATCATAGTCTCTAAAGATCTAGGACCATCTGGTAGTTCTGCCGCCACATACGCGACGAAGATGAACGTAACTAACGCAACCAAAAACAAAACCTTCATTCTTCTTTGGTTTTATTTTTTTGGTTTTTTTCTCTTCTTCAAGACTAAGAAAGTTAGGGTTTGGCAGTTAAAGAAGAAGAAGAAGAAGAAGAAGAAGAAGAAGAAGAAGAAAGCTATTTTAATTTGAGATACCAGTATCCATTATCTCTATAGTCTTCACTATTTATTTCATAGGATCCGCCTAAAAATATTTTAAGTGGTTTGGGCGGTTCGCATGAAATAAATAGTGAAGACAATAGAGATAACGGATAACCTGGTATATCTAATTTATACAACTATTGAGCTTCGTTGAATGAAACTCCTTCCTGAGTGCTATGAACATGCGTTCTGTGAAGAGCGAAGTCAGTAATTGATAGCATCTTCGGGTCTTATTGCGAGCAGGTTTTTGAAAGATGAAGATGATTCGGTACAGGTATTCGTAGTCGTTTTATAGTAATGATTGTCTTTTAATAAATTCATATATGAGTGCGAAGCCGCATGAGCTTACGGCTGCGTTTGCCAATGCCGGTCGAATGCCCTTCCACAAGGCACCAGTACCTTCATTCGTTATAATATTCTTTAATGTTTTTGTCAATGAGGAGGTGAGTGTCTTTCCCGTTAGTATCCTAGTCTTGACTGTGTCCATTGGGTGTGCTATAAATGTCGATGCTGTGCCAGCAATAAATCCTGATGTTCCATCTAGAACTGTTGATTCGTGTGACGAAAAACCTTTAAATATTCCAACGGAAGAAAGGTTACGTCTTACAATTGTATAGATAAACCACCACGAGGTCGATAGAACGGTGCCTACTGCTACCGCAGAATTAAATCCACGATAAAATCCATTAAATCCTTCTGCTTTGTATATTTTCTTTATCATACCTATTGTTCCAATACTTTCTTTCCCTTGAATCATTAATCGGGTTGCTATTACTTCACCTGGTACATATGGTACTAATGAGAATACATTAGCTAATACACTACTCGCACATGCCTGTATCCCATCAATTACATAAATTGGAGTTTTTGCAGGTAACACATGATTATACAATCCTTCACGTATTACCTCTCTAGATGACTCAGTTACCGATAAATAAATAACTTGAGATGGTATTCCGGAGAGACCGGTGGCAACTAATCCGCGATATAGTCCACTAAATCCAATAATTTTGATAGAATTTTTAAATCCTTCAATAATTCCTTTCGTTGAAACAGCCGTCATATTTGTAGTATTTGCAACAGGCGTTGCGGAAACAACCAATTGTCCTGCTTGTTGCCTTGTCAGCAATACTTGCAATGGTTGACATAGAATACTTGATAAAGTCGACGAACACGTAAGTAGCGACATATATTTCACTTGATTCATGTCGCTGAACGCGACCCAGCTGTGATCCTTCTCCATCTTTTAAAATCACCAACGGTCTACAACCAGTCAATACACAAGAGAAGCATTCACTGTTGCCTTATTTGTATCGTCTTTGGTATAGTATTTGTCGGTAACATTTGATGGCAAGAAGACGACAACTCTCTCGATCCGCGTGACTGCGTCGCGATACCTGCGATCGCCAGTACCGGTACAATGCCTTTAGAGAGTAAAGAGAAAGTGACGACTTCGCAGACTGCGGCAATGAGATGGTGCCATTCCCCGCTGCATACCACCTTCAGCTCTTTCCCACAGATTGAACGCAAAGCCGAGAACCTGATTTGCACCGGCGGCCCTTTTTAAAAAGTTTGATGCAAAAGAAGGTATACTTACCTAAATTGCAAATGGAGTCAATAGAGATCGCATCCAGTGACGTCATCAAGCTGATTCTGCAGTATTTGAAAGAGAATAATCTGAAATCGGCAGTAAAGGCTCTCGAAGCTGAGACGAATATCGTGTTAAATACGTTGGACGTGCCACAGGAGGTGTTCCTCAGTTATATTCGCGCTGGAAAATGGGATCTGGTTCTTTCAGAGGTTAACAATTTATCATTGCCTATAGATAAGTCGATTAAATTGTATGAGCAGATTGTAATGGAATTAGTGATGCTTGGGGAGAAGGAATTAGCTAAAGATCTGGTTACTAATGTTGAATGCTTACAATTGCTTAAATCATCAGATATAGAGCGTTACATGCTACTAGAGCATCACTGTAATAGAAAGTCATTGAACGAGATTGAAATCAATGATATAAATAATACAAAAGATAGTAAAAGAAATGAGATTGCTGTTAGTATTGCAAGTGAATTAATAAGTGTTCCAAAATCACGATTATTGGGACTATTGAATCAAGCACTTACGTATCAGAAAGTCACCGGGACATTACCGAAAGACGGTAAATACGACTTATTCCAAGGCGATCGTCGGGTTAATAAGAAAGAAAGTGAGGAAAAATTGATAACTAGACAAGCAAATTTAATCAAGTTCAATCCCGAATCTCACCCAGAAACAGCGCTGTTTGCCCCCGACGGCGCCAGTCTAGTGACTGGTTTCATCGATGGCTTCATCGAGGTGTGGGACTACGAGATGTGTAAGTTAAGGACTGATTTAGACTACCAAGCAAAGGATGAGTTTATGATGCATGAGAATCAAGCTGTAACTTCATCTATATTCAGCAAAGATGGCGAGTATTTAGCCACTGGAAGTCAAGGCGGACAGTTGAAGGTATGGCGTCTCAGTGACGGCCAATGTGTTCGCAAGTACTTGACAGCCCACAGCAAAGGAATAACATCAATATGCTTCAGTAAAGACAATACTCAACTGCTCACCACATCATTCGACACCATGGCGCGCATTCACGGATTAAAAAGCGGCAAAACCATCAAAGAGTTCCGTGGCCATACGTCATTCGTGAATTGCGGTCTATTCACCAGTGATAATAACGTGCTGACGGCGTCCTCTGACGGCACCATGAAGCTGTGGAACTATCACACAAGCGAGTGCATACATACCTGCCGTCCTGGATACGAAGTGGGTCGCGTATTGAAGGAGTTAACCATTCACACGATGCAGATAGTGCCCACAGCTCCTGAGCACGTGTTTGTGTGCACCAAAAGCTCTCAAGCGTTCATCTTGACGATCCAAGGCGGTCACTGCATCCAGTCGTTTTCATCAGGGAACACGGACGGTGTCGGGGACTTTGTGTGCGCTACCATCAGTCCGCAAGCAAAATTCTTCTACTGCGTCGGCGAGGATAATAACATGTACCTATTCGACATTCAAAGCGGCAAACTAGAAAATTTCATCCCAACAAATCAGACGGAAATCATCGGAATATGCCACCATCCAAGCAGGAACTTAGTAGCCACGTACAGCGCGGACGGGATCATCAAGCTTTGGAGGCCATAACGGCTAGAAAAAGTAAAAAAAATTGTAACATCAAATGAATATATACAATAGATACTCTAGGTAGAATAGGTTCCAGATGGACTTGTAGAACTGCTTGATGGAGACAATACTCGTCGGATTCAGCTTCGCGTGGATGTTGGCCAAGTACAGCAGCAGCAGCCCGTGTCCTAACGACATGGGCAGTTTGTTGAAGGAACCAGCAGGAGCTACGAACGGTAATACGACTGACACCACGTACGCCAAAGCCAGAACGACACTCGACGATGTGGCTATAGCAGCGACGCCGTATTTAGCAGCCAAGGTGTTGATGTTGTACTTCTTGTCGCCCTCAATGTCAGGCAAGTCCTTTGTCACCGCGATAACACCGGCAAAAATAGTCATAAATGAAGATATGAATGTCACTACTGGGTTCCACTTGAACGGAATATATAGCGCTTCTCGCACCGCGTAGTAAACTCCGAAGTTCAGCAAGAAACCTCGCACAAATGCTATGATACTACCCGCAAATAGTGGAAATCGTTTCAATTGCAATGGTGGAACAGAGTAAATTGTTCCTAAAATTGCTCCTAGACTATATAATGTACATATTTCCTTTGAAAATTGTGTGTAAACAATAGATAAACCTACTAAAATGCTACTAATAACTAATTTCCATGCATTAGCTGTTGATAATTCCTTCGCAGCAATAGGCAAGAATGGTTTATTAATTTCATCAATTTTAATATCATATATTTGATTAATCCCTACAATATAAGCATTACCACAAAGTAATGCCACTAGCCCTATTAGTGCACGAGGTATTAAAGATAATTTAATTGCACTTGGATTCTCTATTAGACTACGAGTAACACCCATGCTTGATGCTAAGATAGTCCCTTTAATTGTATGTGGACGACAGAATTTGTAAATTATCTTCAATTTACTACGTATAGAGCTGTTACTATCACCTTTTACCGCGACGGAATTTTGATTCATGGCAAGTTCTGTTCGGTGACGCATGTTACTTCCGTGCATCGGCAACCCTCTCATTAAACTACCGTGCTGATTTAACATGATTAATGACTTCGCCACTGCAGCTGCATAGCTTGTGGTTACCAAGCATGCAAGCAACACAATCAACATCATTCGAATGAGCTCCATGTGATTCAACGAAGTATGCTAAGATGATGAGGAAGAGAACGTGACTCACTTTACTGTACCGGCGACCCTGAACCTTGGCAAAGAGAAAGAAGAAGATAAAAATTGGTGCAAATACAACAGCATGGACGCAAGCAACGAGCTCCCGCTTCTCATCTACTTGATATATATAAATATGCGCTTTAAATTTTACAACCGGTACACGGCCCAAGGAAGCATATTGAGTCAGATCCGAGGAATTTCAGGTAAAAGTTAGAGAAAGAATGCTTCGAATAATCATCCTCTTAGTATCACTGGCGTGCATCGCCTCATTCATGCACATTACCAGTCGTAAGAATGGTAAAAGCATGCTTTCAATGGAATATATTCCCGATGGACTTACTAAACAGCAATGGGCAGATATAAAGAAGCGTGAAGCTGATGAATTGAAAGCAAAGGGTAACTTGGGTGCATTAGGAACTACTAAGTTCAAGAGTAGAAGCTTTGAAGCCTGGCAAAAAGCTGGAGGTAAACATTTATTTCCTGTTGATCCTAAGACAACACCCTACGAAGAGAGACCATATATGCAACGTAAAGATGGTGATTGGGAAGGTAATTACTCTATTAAATCTTAAATATGTATCCACTCACTGACTAAATCATTAACCCAGGTTCTGATTTGAAGAAGAAAGGTTTAACTGGCAAAGGTCAAGGGCAAGCATCCAACAGATTAGATCTCGATGGATTATACGAATCTGCTGAAGCATCTGGACAACTAAATTCAGCTTCTATCTTTGGATCTGGGGTCGGACTTCCATGGACATCCAAGAAAGCTGCCGAGTTAAGTAATAGTAAGAAATCCTTTGATCCTGATGCAAAATTATACGCTAATCGCGGTGTTGCAACTGGTAAATTATCTCCTGAAGAATTAGAACGAAGGAAAAAAATGTTATTCAAACCTGTTGTCAGCAAGAAAGAAGAAGCCGCAGCAGCAGCTCCAGAGCCCAAGAAGAAAGGTTTCTTCGGATTCTAATTCACTTCATCACAGTCGAGGTGTTAGAAAAAGAAAAAAAATTTTGATGTGAATATTACTACATAATGAAACAATATTAAAGATAAAAGCGCCGTTGGGAGCCAATGGTCTTTGCTTGCGACTCCTTGCTCACTTTCTTGAATCTCGTCGAGGTCTGCATCCACTCATACTCACCAAATTTACTATCGAATGTTCCCTCTTGCAACCATTTTAACTTCAACGTGAATCTGGGACCCAATTCCTGTAACCTAGCCCTAGTCCGTTCGGTCTCCTTGCGGTATATGTAACGATGGTGGCGCAGGAATATAAAGTCTCTTTGGTTGTGAAACGTCACCACTTGGCGACCCTCGAAGTCTGGAACATGAGGAAATAATGAACCTAAAAATCTTCCTACTCTGCGTCCTAATCGTGTTGTGAAGTTATTCAATATAATTTCAGGAATATGAGATGTTGGCTTGCCGTGGTTGGGTATTGTGGCACCTGCTTGGAAGGAAGATAGTCTGAAGAATGCAGTTGGACCAATAGGTAAGTGTATTATCATCAAACCATCACATTCCTTCTGTTTCTCTGATAATATAATTAAATGAGTGAATTCCTTTTCATTTGCTGATTGCATCATTTGTTCGACAGTATTGGATTCGCGTGGATAGTAGAAAGCGTTGGGTACCATCTGCATTAAATCGCCAATAAAAGGATATAACTTCCTCGAGCATTTTGGTCTGGTAGTTATCATAATTTTTGGTCTTTTAACATTATTATAATATTCATGGAATTCGTCATCATTCTCGTCGCCTATCACTTCGACATCGCCATTAAGAACAGTTGTTTCGTCTGCTTTTCTGGTATTTTCAATGGTGCGAGGAACAGCTTTCACTACTTTCTCGCCCAATTCACTAACACTTTTTAATCTTTCTGTTTTTAACTGTTTTTTGGTTGATTTCTTCACTTGCTTGTACTTCTCGTACATAGCAGTGCG
>JACCDO011333430.1_pt1 | contig 17959 bp, 13 predicted proteins | sample 7446101 | NCBI WGS metagenome assembly JACCDO01 (sample SAMN15323440, study PRJNA562643) | freshwater metagenome | isolation source: river surface water | place: USA:Blue River Watershed | collected 2017-08-16 | reverse complement strand
GCACATGCTCATACGGCTTACTGTCAGCTTTGGGATACTTCGTATGTGCATATCGCATCATCGAGACCAATGCGTAGGACGTCCAGAGTACCTTGAACACACTCAGGGTAATCTCCATCAGCACAACCGAGGTCTGCCCGTAATGCAGCAACACGTACACGTAGCAGCCGTTCATCGCGAGAATGATGACGAGGTTCACAACAAATACCACAAAGTTTACCAAATATCCCTTTGCCTCCTTACTTTTGAAATCGAATACCAGCGAGTTGGCGATCGCAGTGCTGTTGCCGTAACAGGCGACGAACAACGTGGCTGTGTACGTAACAAATAGCGCGATGCCGACACTTTCTCCCGATAGGAATGCGACACTCACCGTCCATGCGTATTGGCTGTAGTAAGTGCCGCGATAGTACGTCAGCACTGAGTATAGAGGCATATAAACACACACGATCATTATTGTTAATATGCCGCTTGACTGCCGCACGCGTTTCATCAACACAGGGATTTGTTGGATGTTTGCTAGCTGTGACGCATTACCCACAGACTCCGTGCATTTCGCACTTACTCTGTGCATTCTCGACTCTCGCAAGTAGCCGATACTAGTGTGAATGTATCTGCCGACAATAGACTTCTTGACATAGGCCGTGTGCATTGAAACCAACACTACTATCAACGCCAGCACTAGTACTACTAACCATACTATACTCACGATATTGAATGAGTCCGATCCGCATGAGTAGTTATCGCCTTCTTCGTCGTGTAACGCAGCCAGCTGGTGCGATGTGCAAGTGAACATGTTGCCCGTCAGAATACTTACGTCACTAGTGTCACTCAATGACGAGGGAATAGTACCGCTGAGTCTATTTACCTTGAGGCTTAGGCTATTACTGACATTGAGCGACGGCGATAGATACCCTACGAACATATTGTAGCTCAGATCCAACGTACTCCAGCCATGAGTCTGGAACGCAGGCGGTATCGTTGAGTGCATTCGATTGTTTGCGAGCACCAACTCTTTAAAGCTAGTGCTCAAGGTTACATTAGTGGGTAGTGCGCCCGTTATGCCGTTGCCAGCCATGTGCAAAGACTGCAGATTTTGCAGGCTATACAGGCAAGCAGGTATATTTGATACCACGTTAAGCTTGGTGGCATATATCGTGTCAACAATGTGGATAGGCAGTACTTGCCGACAAGATGTTGCACTGTGCAGGCCGTCCAGTAGAAGGTGTTGCAAGGTCGAGCTGCTGCATATATCGTCTGTAAATTGCACTGACAGACAGTTTATTGATGCATCGAGCACTTGCAGGTTCGGCAGTGCGAACAGTGATGCATGCAATGCTCCTGTGAACTGATTGTTGGATAGGTCTAGTATCTCCAACGACTCTGGAAAGTTGTTGTTAATGCTGCCGGTAAGTTGATTGTTTGCTACATTGAGGTACTCTAAATGCGACATATTGCGCAGGGAAGGGATGGGTCCCTGAAGTCGGTTTTCGTTCAGAATACAGTATTGAAGCGATCTAAGGGTTACCAGCGGCGACAGGTCTCCAGTTATTGCGGTATTGCGCAGATCAAGAGCTTGTAATCTGGTCATCTTACTCAACGGCGACAGGTCTCCGGTGATTGCGGTATTGTACAGATCAAGATATAACAATCTGTTCATCTTACTCAGCGGCGACAGGTCTCCCGTTACTGCGGTATCATATAGATAAAGATATGCTAATCTATTCATAGCACTCAACGGCGCTAGGTCTCCGGTGATTGCGGTATTTTGCAGATCAAGAGTGTCTAATGCAGTCATGTTACTCAGCGGCGACAGGTCTCCGGTGATCGCGGTATTAGACAGATAAATCTTTTCTAATCTATACATAGCACTCAACGGCGACATGTCTCCCGTCACTGCGGTATTTTGCAGATCAAGAGTGTGTAATGTAGTCAAGTTCCTCAACTGCGACAGGTCTCCGGTGATTGCGGTATCAGATAGATCAAGATATTTTAATCTATTCACAGCACTCAACGGCGACAGGTCTCCCGTTACTGTGGTATTATATAGGTTAAGACGCGTTAATCTATTCATAGCACTCAACGGTGACAGGTCTCCGGTTATTGCGGTATTTTGCAGATCAAGAGTGTCTAATGCAGTCATGTTACTCAACAGCGACAAGTCTCCTGTTATTGCGGTATCTTGCAGATCAAGAAATAATAATCTATTCACAGCACCACTTAAGGGCGACAGGTCTCCGGTGATTGCGGTATTGCGCAGATCAAGATATTTTAATCTAGTCAAATTACTCAACGGCCACAGGTCGCCAGTTATTGTGGTATTATATAGAAAAAGATATTCTAACGCAATCATGTTACTCAACGGCGACAGGTCTCCTGTTAGTTGAAGATTACCCCCCAGAGTGAATCGCACCATTCTTGTGAGGTTTGTCATATCAGATAAATATCCGTCTAGACCGTATTCACTCAAGTCTATTCCTGTAATATGGCAAGTACTACTCAGTAATGTGCTGCCGCAAGTGACTCCTTGCCAGCTATCCGTGCAAGGATTTATAGTGGTCATGGCATCATCAAACACCCATTTAGATCCATAAAAATGAGTTTTCCAATTCCAATTAGTACCATTCAATGCATCATACATAGTTTTTAATGCATAAACCTCAGATATAGATATATTACAAGTCACATTTTGCCTCATCAATGACGGTGACAACACTTGATTATTATTATAAGATTTATTACTAATAAGTGATTCACTACGTTTATTTTCAATAGATTTATTAAAACTTCTGCCACTTTCATTGCCATTGCGAATGATACTGATCTTGTTCATAGTTTTTGATTCGTCATCAATCATAGAATTAGTGGGAAAGCCTGCTACACACATCATATAATTAATAAATAATAAGGTCAACACATTTAGAGTGAGACAAATCATTTCTGTAAAACTGCAGACCAGAATTATACCTACGCGCTAACTGTGCTGCGATATACTGGCCACGTCGTTACGGCGTCGTAACAGACAGAAGAGGTCGAGTCTGGTCTTGTATCTCGTGCCGTTCCAGATCCTCTTGGCAAATGTCTAGACTAAACTTCTGTGTTAAAACTTTATGCTGACGCCGAGCGGCAGGGTCTTGTCTACAGATTTTTTAGTCTATAGACCTTCGCCAAGCTGCAAGGAGTCATGCCAAGGCTGCAAGGAGTCATTGATAGGCAGCAAGACTTGAGACGGCAGTCCAGTCCAGGTAGGACCGTATCGTAGTTCCGGTTGTAATTTTAATAGATCAGATCAACTATTGGTATTTAGTTACCAGTAAAACAGTCGTCAATAGTCCAACTGCTGCTTATACTTACGTTTCCAGTACTATAGAGGTAATTATAAGTCACACAATCCCTACATTACAAGATTATCTTGCCAAGGGTTAGATGCTACTACACTGCTCTTGAGATATTCACACCTCGACTTACTCAACGACTATGCTACTTAATAATGATGTTAAAACCACCAGAAACTTCACTATTTTAACGCCCTCTTCTACTGCGGCACTACAACTCAGGAAATTTTGGTGTTCCAAGCTCGAAAGTAGAGAAAAAATGATTCCGCAAATACTGCCACTATTCACAGTGGTAGTATGTGTACTACCTGTCGCATTGGGGTTACGGGTAGCAATCACCATGGGCACTGGGGTCTCATCTTCATTGGTTGGAGTTGGAGTTGCATCTAGCAAGTTGTATCAAGATCAGCAGAATGCGCAAGCAAGGAGGGCGAAAATAGAAAGTGATCTTTTATTACCATTTGTAGAGCTGCAGGAGACAAAAGTGAAGCCATTTAACAATGTAGAATCAGGTACTGGATTTAAACAAGTAGCATCTAAAAGTTTATATGCTAAAGAATTAGGTACTTTATTGTATATACCTTTATTTGTTTGCTCTACCCTTATACTTGACCATTAGCAAATGTATTAAAGAATGATGGGGTCATTCGCATTAACGGTGCATTGTGTGTTGATACATGTGACAAATGCAGAGAATTGATATTACAGGAAATTAAAGCGACTCATGTTGCAGTAGCATTAGGAGAACAAAATGCAAGGGAGATATTGAACATGGAACCAGAACGAAAAAACAGAACTGATTATCAACTCAGCTTGACGGAAGGATCTGGTTATCCTGTAGTTACAGCTTTGTGCGAGTTATTTGGGTCACGGGGTTCCTTGCGTGAACTTTATGATCAACTAGTAGGTTCTGAAGGAGAATTATATGAGTTAGCAGCGATGACAACCGAACCTGGCTCTGATCGGCAGATGATCCACACCGACTTTAAATTTCAAAAGGAACCACCTTTATACTCAATCTTTGTTGCACTGCAGGATGTGAGCTATGACATGGGACCAACGGTATTTCTTCCAGGTACATGCAACGTGAAAGATAATGAGAAATGGAGAGATAAGTCAACTTTTGATGACTATCTTCGAGCGAAAACGCCGCATTTGGCACTATTAAAGAAGGGGGATTTGATAGTGTACGATCCAAGAACACTTCATTGCGGCGCTGCGAACGATGTTGAAGCTGGGTCTACGCGATGCATGCTAAATGTTGGGTTTCGCAATGTAAAAGCGCAAGGTAACTTTGAATACAAGGGGTCACTCAGAAGTGGCTACGACAAGTCCAAGATCCGCTACAAGGAGTTCAAGCAGCTTTTGGATCAGGTAGGAAAGGGAAAGACAGACGATCCCTTCGCGTCCTACGGCAATGGCCTGCTGAGCACCAGGTAATCTTATTAATGTATTTGTAAACCGAATGTAATGTAGCACGACAATCTTCGCTGTCCTCTCTACGCGGAAGGAGGGACTTTTCCTTCTTTCTTCTGACACCATTGTGTCCACCAGGCAGCGGCTGTGGTGTGGATCCATTTTCGAAAAACAAATTTTATTACATTCAAAACTTTTCCTTCAATTTTACTGCCATATAGGACGCAGTAGGTGGTAATAATAGGAAGGTAAATCACTGTTATCATAATCCATCGGGACCATCGGGATTGTAGCATGTCGGACGAGGATTTAACCGCCGAGAAAGTAACTAATAAGAGGCAACGAACGGAGTCACCGGAGGTCGTAGATGAGTTCCCAACATTAAGTTTCAATGCGAATCAAGTTGTTAATCGATTGTTGGAAGTGTATTCAACCACGTACAAACTGGGAAATACACATAGACTGGAATTAATGGGTGAATTATTCGCTGAAAATGCATCAATATTGTCTTTCAACAATAAACCGCTAGTAACTGGTCAATCTGCGATCATTCAGAGCTTCAAGAATACCTCGCCTAGTGCAAGTCAGAGCAGTAGGAGAGTCTTCATTGGCGACGAAGAAGGTCGTCAAAAGTCTTACGTTATTGACTTTTATATGAAAGGTAGTTCACCTGGTCTTGGGGACCCCAGGTCGGATGTAGTAATTTTGTATCAAACAGAAAACTCAAAAATTGTTCGAATTTATGGTGGCAATGACAAAGAAGGTGTTTGTAGTGCGAAGAAATACGAGAAATCTGACTTCTTAAAGTCTAAAATATGGTAACTCACTCACTTATTTGCTCACTTACGCACCTACTTACTTACTTACTCATTCATTCAGGTCTACACTAAAGCAGTTGATCGAAAATGGGGAAACATCGTTGACGGACGATATGCTGCATTATCATGACTACCGAAACATGGAAACATGGGGATAATTCTCTATGAACTCTTTCAGGTAATTGAAGAGGGAACAAAGTTGCTTGAGCTAGTATTGAAGATTACTATATATTTGTACTAAAGCTGTTTATTTATACAATAAGTTACAATTTTTTCAATTAACTTTTCCTCTTTTTATTCGGCGGTGCGGCTACTTCTGCTGCAGGAACTGAAGTGCTGTTACTGTTGCTGTTACTATTACTATTATCTGCGGCTTCCCAAGGATTGAAACCAATGTAAGCTGATGATGCTTTACTGTGTATGCCTTTCCCTTGTGCAGATTGAATTGGTTCTTTCAATATTTGATATAAATCGAGGGTAACCTCAGGTAGATCGCCATCACTAGCTGCATATTGTGATTGTAATAACTCGTGGTTTAATTTTGCTAAATGAACTGCCTCCTTATAATGTATAATCTTTATATCGCTGGAGTAGGAGGAAGTGGCCTTCAATGACGCGGCATTGCGACAGAATTTACGCAAACAAACCGCTTCTAACACATCGCATTCTTCTGATAGCAAGACCTTCGTGTGTTCAAGCTGTTTCTTATAATCACGCAAGAGAGCGATTTCATCTGCGGTGGGGTTAGCCATCGACTTCAATCACTAAATAACTTCTCAGTAACTCTGGAACTCGGATGGTGTGGGTCCAGTCTCTCACACTTAAATTTTTGCTGATCAAAACTTGAGACAGGGCCTGGCCTGCTTTGAGGTCTTCGAGTCGCGTTACTCGCGATTAACTACCTGTGACTAGCTAGCTACCAAGACAGCGGTGCTTTGGGTTGAGACGCCTAATAAAGTTGTCAAATTATTTATGTCAAAATTTGAAAATCGCATGGCGAAGAGCCGGCCCACAGAGTTGTACTAGGTACCTGACTTAGGTTGCACAAGCATTTTTAAGAGCATTGACTGAGGTGTGACGAGTGTTTCTTGCAGTGATCATGCGGTTGACTCTTGCAGCCGTAATGCTATTGGCAATAATAAGCGCCTCGTTAGCATTTACTTGGCAGCAATGCAAGGGTAATTGCGCCCTGTTGATGAGTAGTCGTCCTGAAGCAAAGGTAGAAAAAGTTATAGGAAGAAGGCGAGTAGAAGAGACATTGAAGAGACAGGTTGGGATGCCTATTGCTGCATTCCTTAGTGCTGCAGCGTTAGTATTTCCAGATATTGCAGTCGGTGCAAGTCCAGTAGGGAGTGGCGCAGCAGCATTGGAGCAAGCAATTACCCGCTTGGAACAGGTAGATAATAGAGGTGATACTGTACAAGCTATGGCAGATCTGTATGAAGTAGTCCAAGCCAAGCCATTATTAACCAGAACAAAATATAAATATCGAGTTATTAATGCAATTAATGACAAGCATCGCCAACTGAACAACGAATGGGATCAAGCATTGAGCTATGAAGTAAGCGAGTTGAAGCGTGCAGCAGATCCATTTCGCACAGTTGATTTAAAACCATATCTCCAAGTTGCGCCATATATTGGCGGTGGATTATACTTGATAACACTGTTCATTCAACGATCTATACCAGAAATCTTTAACTTTGCTTACCCAATATCAGTGTTTGTACTGGTGTCGCCAGTCCTTTTTATCCTGCTGACAACTTAAGAGTCTCTTCTTGCGTGTGGAAAAGAAATTAGTAATGAGAGAGCGTGCACCGCCTGGTGCTTGACGCCGTGTAAATAGATTGCTTGTAAACTGTAACCATATAAGATACACAACATAAAATATGTAAGACTACAACCTCTTCGAGCTGGTAGTTTTGGCTTTATTCAGCAGCAAGTCACTTCTTCCCTTGAAGCTGTCACTGTTCAGAAGAGGGTTGATCGAAGGCAGACTTGTGGACTCATCCGTGCTGCTCCCGATATCACCTTTGGTCTCCATGCCACTCTCCGCGTCCGCGCTGTGCATCGGGTTAGCGAAAATTTCTTTATCTGCGGCGCTGCTTGTCTTGTAAGAAGCAAACAGGTCGTCCGCAATCAGCTCCGCTGCCTTGTTAGCGCGAACCCTCTCCTGATATTTCTGGTACGCATTCTCTACCAGATAGAAGAGCCGCGGACTGAAGTAGATGACAATTGCAAATACAATGAAGCACAACACAACTCCTCTGGCTGAGTAGGCGCCGATCTCGTCACCCGATATGTCGAACAGAAACACCGAGTAGAAGACGATGGCAAACGGGATCAACTGCCACATGCACTTGATGATGGCAGACTCCAGGCCGTCCAGTTGGATTGACAGGGTTTCAATGGACAAGAGATCCTTCTTGGCGAGATAGTACTTGGTGATGAGCGCGAGCTGGTACTGCGCGTAGTACAGCTGCATGCATATGGATAGCGCGGCAAAGATGCCGATCAACGGACACACAAACCCGAAAGTGAACAACACACACACTTTGGACATAACTGTTAATAGAAATAACTTTTGCTTGAATATTTTGTTCTTTGACGCCGCGTCGTGCAAGAAGTCGTCGCCGCTGCATATCATCATGATGGGGCTGCACAGACCCGTTGACTTGATTATTTGCGCGGCCTGTAGGGCGTATTGGGGGTATTTGATACGCAAATTCTTGTATAAAACGAGGACTAATGCGTGTATAAACGGGAGCAGCGACGGTAAGAACAGCGAGTACATATAGACGGAGCCATACGTGGTCAGGGTCTTGAAGGAGCACTCATAAGTGTAGTAAAATGGAGGGGTGTAAGTGACGGTACTGCTAGCTGACACGTAAGTGTTACAGTTCCCCGTGTTCGTGTCGAACACCACACAATACTTGTAAGTATATGCAGAAGAGACCGATCCCGCGCTCGTGAACGCATTGAAAAGGCAGTTACTACTGACGATGGCGGCCACCAGGCACGGCAGGATGAGACTGTTGAAGATAACGATCCCCATGTAAAAGCGGATGTGGTGGTTGTTGGCGGCACGCAAGTTCTTGGTGTTGCTGTTGTACACGTACTTCTTCTCTAGCCACGAGGATAACCGCAGTAAAAATGCATTTAACCAAATAATTTTGAAAATTGCCAAGAAAAATTGACATGCGATGGTTCCGTAGTAGGAGAAGGTCAAGGTCGCGTAGATGAAGAAGACGTTGAAGGCAACGACGACCATCGCGTTCAGCACCGCCAGCACCACCAGCAACAGGAAGCGGCGGTCGTTCTTGTACGCTTCATTCTTGGAGAATTCATCGAGGAAGATGCTGCTGCTATGGTTGATTTCTTCGACGGTACCTTTGATGGACTTGGAGATGGCCGCAGAGCTAGCAGTGAGCTTGTCGCGGATAACCGTGGCTCCAACAGCGGTCGCACTGATGAATGACTTGTGGATTGATGTGTTACGAGTGGCTGTCGTAGGTGGAGTGACTGGTTCATCTGTGAACACGTCCCCTAACTCCTCCTCGTCCACGTCCTCGTCTATCGCAGGCTTTGATGGCTCCTTTGGTGGCTCAATCACCGCTAACTCAATACCTGTCGCACCGGATTCTGTGCTCTCACTGTCGGCCGCAGACTTCTCATCGTTGTTGTCGACACTAATCCGCAACTGCTGACTCCTTCGACTGAATGACCGCGTGAATAAATGCCGCGAGAGTCGGGACTTCCTCGCGTTGATCGCAGCTAGCGCCGCGAACTCTTTGATGGAATTAAGGATAGTTTTCCGCGATAGAAACGCCAATAAGGTCACTAATAACATGTAAATAACCGCCAGAATAGTAGCTGGTGTTTTCCCCGATAAAAATGCAACTGAGATGGTCCACGTGTACTCTTCGCTGCGGGTGCTGTAGAACACACTCAGCGCGCCATACAGCGGCATGTAGGCCACGATATAGAAGCAAACGGTGAGCAAAGAGTAGTACCGGATGTTTTCAAATAAAGTACCCGCGTTATAGAGGTGTTTAATACGATTGCTGTCAATGTGCACATCCCGCGTGCTGCGGTACAAGGCTGCGATGTCCCCCTTCATGACGTACGCGTAATCGATCTCTGTCTTAATAGCCTCACATTGCGTGCGTATATACTGTATCCACTCGTAGCTTTGCACCTTCAAGTAGGTGACTACGTAGGGGAAAGCAACTAAGAGTAGGACGACTGCGGTGAGGATACCTGATATCCCAACTGAGTAGTCGAACGAGTTGGATCCGCACGAGTACTTGTCGCTGCTGGGATCCGACTGTAAGTGCTCCAGTTCGCTTGTAGTGCAACTGAAGGTGTTGCCGTCGAGTATGTTGATGATACCGATACCGCGCGCACTCGTGGGTATGCTGCCAGACAAGCGGTTGACGACCATTATCATCTCTTGGCTGCTGTTTCCACTGCTATTCATTGTCATCAACCTGCCGTTAAACTTGTTGTAGCTGATGTCGAGTACTTCCCATTGGTGCCGTTGGAAGTTGCGTGGTAACTCTCCGGTGATACCGTTGTGTGATAGCAGCAAATTGCGTAGGGAACTAGACGGCTGTATGTCGGCAGGCAAGCTGTAGTGCTGGATGCCGTTGCCCGACAGGTGCAGAGTAACGAGTGATGGCAGCGTGTATATGCACGAGGGAATGTTGCTGATGACATCAAGTCTTATGGCGTAGATGGTCTCGTAGATATTGATGGGTTCACCACTACACGAGCTAGAGAGGTGCAAGCCATCCAAGATGAGGGATTGCAAGCTTGTTGCCTCGCACACGCTGGTATCCAACGTGGCAAACATGCAATTGATCGCCGCGGCCAACGTCTGGATGCTCTTCAACTGGAAATATTCCTTCGGAAATTCCCCAGAGAAACGGTTGTTACCCAAGTCAACGAACTGCAGCAAGGTGTGGTTCTCCTTGTTGATGCCGAAGAGCGCGTCGCCGGTGAATTGGTTGGATTGGATGAATAGCGAAGTCAGATTTTTCAGTGCTTGCAGGGATGGCATGGGACCACTGAGTGAGTTCTTCGACACGTCCATGAACCGCAGGTTGGTGTGGCGACTGATGGAACTTGGCAACTGGCCCGTGAAAGCGTTGTCTTTCAGAGACAGGTACTGCAGCTGGCCTTGCAACGAGTTCATGAAGTTAAAGTTACCTTCGAGGAGGTTCTCGCCTGCATAGAGTACCGTCAGGTTCTCGTAGTTGGACTTGGAAAAGCAGTCTAAATTCCCCCTAAATTTGTTGGTTTCCACGCGCAGGTACTTCAACTTGGTCGACATATCGCAGAATACCGTCAAGTCGCCAGTGAACTCATTGGAGTGGATGCTTAGCAGCACCAAGGACTCCAGCCTACTCAAGTCTGGCAGTGTGGAGGTGAACTTGTTCGCACTCAACGAGATCTCTTTGAGTTTGACCAGGCCGGTGATGGCGCTCAAGTCGCCTGTTAACTTGTTGTTTGTCAGTTGGATGTTGGTCAGGTTTCGCAGCGAAGCCAACGGGTTTATGGTGCCTTTTAACTCATTAAAATCAGCCGAAAGTACTTTTAAGGCAGCCAACCTCTCGATGCCGTCTAAGCTGCCGGTGATGGCGTTGTTCTGTACCTGCAGCGTGGTGAGCTTGGTCAGACCGTACAGCGACGACATGTTGCCCGTCAACCCGAGCTTGATAATACCTAAAGATTCTAGTTTCACCAAATTGGAGAAGGAGCTGATGCTACCGGTGACGGCGGTTAACGACAGAGACAGCGTCGTTAGGTTAGTTAAATGGGTCAAACAGCCGACGTTACCGGTAATGCCACTGTTACTAGTCGCGGACAGCGTCGTTAGAGCGGTTAAGTTACTAAACGCGCAAACGTTTGAATAAATTTTATTATACTCAATCTGTAAACTCTTCAAGTTCACCAGGGATTTGAATGAATCAACACTGCCTGAGAGGAGATTGCGCTCCACCATGAAGTCGGTGAGTGAAGTCAAGCTAGACAAGTAGCTTATCTCGCCTGTTAATTTATTATTATCGGCGCGGAAATTGTTTAAGTTCACTAGATTTTGAATACCATCTAAGCTTCCATTAAACCGGTTCTCTTCTATATGAATAGACTTTAAACCAGTCAACTGCAAGACATTAGTAGTGATTGGACCATCTATGCGCGAGTAAGTAAGTTTGTGAATAATGAGACGATAAATGAATGAGTACTTAAATCATTATTGCTCAAATCCAATAGAATTAGATTGATTAAGCCTTTTAACGATGCAGGCAAAACCCCCTTCAAGCCATAACTCGGCAGTATTAATTCGGCAACAAAACAATCTTTTGGGGGCTGGCAACTGCATTTAATACCTTGCCAATTGGAATTTTGCTTGGTAGGTGATCCACAAATATTATCGGAATTAGTAGTTGTGGTGGTAGTAAAATCCCATATTATGCCTGTCGATGGCTGTTTCCAGTCCCATTGCAAGCCGCCAGTTTGTGAGTGTAAATCTTTTAACGCATTGTACTCTGATGTGAGGAGTGACCATGTTTGAGGACAGGCAAACAGGAGTAGTATTAGTACTATTAACAGTAGCATCCTCAGTGCCTGCTGCAGTAACAGCTACCTACCAAAGCTGTAGACTTTAATGTAACCCAATCTTATGCGTCCAGCACGATTGCTGCGACAAGCTTAGCAGTGCCCCTTAGACTGTGAACTAACGACCTGTGGCAAGCTTAAGCAGTACCCTTTCTCATCCGAACTGAAGAAGGTTGGGACCGCGGCCGCATTTGAAATTTTTCTGGTGACTTTAATTCGTGTGTAAATAGTAATACCAATAACATGACATGGTGGACAAATAGAAAGCTAGAATAGGCGTGGATTTGGATTGATTGTGAATGGAAAGGTAGGTTTAGATAGATACTCAATCAGTGATGAATGCAGAATAAATTATTCAATTTCCTGACACATACTTCTATAAAACAGTATCATCCCTAATTAATTGAGGTTGTCACTACCTACAGATTTCTAGGTAGTTGGGTTCCTAGGTACGACTGTAAGTGACTCATCAAAAAGAACGTGACTAAAATCAACTTACTCACTCATTCAATTACTGAGTTATGATGGAAGACATGGAAAACCAGGAGCAAAAGGAGGGTGGTATTGGTGGCAGCAACAATGGCTTGTCTAACTCATCCCGAAAGATACTTCCGTCGGATGAAAGCGAAGTAGAAGAGATTCGATTGAAAAAAGAAAAAGATTTATGGTATTGGAACTTTGCCTGCTGCTTGCTTCATCTAGTGCAGGCTGCTGCTTGTTTAGGTGGTGGTTTGTCCAAAGGATCTACGGCGGCTGACTTCAAGCTGCCATTAACAACTCTCTTTCTGGTGTGGTTAGAAGACTATCCTGGAGGACCAAGATACCCTTCACAAGAATTGAAACAAGTTGGATTACTACCTTTTACTGCAGTAACTTCGATATTTTCGTGGCTATCGGCTGCAGCTCATTTAATTGTATTGCTTAATTTCAAAAAATATATCAGCGACTTGCGAAGAGGCATAAACCAATTCCGTTGGTACGAATATGCGTTAAGTTCTAGTCTCATGATGGGTTTGATAGCTGCGTTGTTTGGTATGTACGATATCATATCTCTTGTTCTTATCATGAGTGTCAATGCATGTATGAATCTCTTCGGCTACAATATGGAAAATAATAGTGATATCAAGAACAAGAAAGTCGACTGGATTTCCTTCTATTTTGGCTGCTTCGCCGGATTAGTGCCGTGGTGTTGTGTATTTACCTACATGGGCGCCCAACCAGATGTAGATCGTATACCAGATTTCGTCTGGGGGATATTAGTGTCGTATATCATCATGTTTCTGACATTTCCCATCAACATGTATCTGCAGTACACCGGAGTCTCGTACTGGTCCGACAGTTATCAGGGCTACTCCATGGGCGGCTATCTATTCGGGGAGAAAGTCTACCAAATACTATCACTTGTTGCAAAGTCGCTGTTACTGTGGCTAGTCTACGGCGGCACGAATCAGCCCAACTCTTACACTGCCTAACTGTTCTGTTAGTGAGTTAGTTGGTGTGTTAGTGAGTCAGTTGGTTTGTTATTGTGGAGTAGGAAGTGGTGTGCTTGCAGGAGAAGTTGTAGTGATATTGTTATTGTAATTACTCATATATGTTTACAGTTGTGCATCTCGAATTGTTTTGCTAGTTCATTGACGTTTGTAATAGCCGGGAAAAAATGGACCTGCCCCTCTTTGTCATCTACAACGATCGGGGCCTCGACCCAGTTACTTCTGGGAGTCTGCGTTTCCTTGAAGTATACTAATATTGGAAACTTTTCGCTCGGTAGAAAATCATAATTAACAAAAGAGTCACAAGCCCAAGAGTTCTCCCCGCCAACGACTACATTTTCGCCAATACTGTCTCCATTCGCCTTTGTTAACATGAAATTATTGCTTTCATCAAAACCAAATCTATAAGAAAGTAAAAGTATCGATGAGCATAAGTACATATGAAATGTGACAGAGACAGAGTATGATACCGTAATGTTGTGGTTTGATACGTCAAGAACACGGAAAAAATTGCGAATATATATCTTGCTTTATCAGCGACAACAGCTATGACTTTGGCAACACTATTGCCTTTTGAAAAAATCTTTTCAACGCCAGTGAGTTGTCCAAATATCAGTAAACTCCCAAGTGCAAGGTTATAGTTTGCATCTATTTGCACTGGCAGCAGCTTCATAGGAGCTGTGCGCCGTGGACTCAATTTTAAAGGAGAAAATGCTTTTGTAGCAATTAATAGCATCGACATGATCAGTACCAGTAGCAGAAGCATGTTCACGAAGAGGTAAATTTGCAACTTTATTGATGACTAAGTCAGATTACCTAATGATTTCAACACCAGCAGCTGCAGCAGCTACAGAGGCGCGCGTACTTCGTTGACAACGAATCGTTGAAAAACTTGTTGTGAGTCATCTTAGAAAAGGGTGTGGATCACACTGTTCCCGGTACTTCAAAAAAAGAGTGAAATTTACAATCCTTTTCGGATGCTGGGCGCACTCCTCCACTGTCCTTGAATATAGTTAATTGGGCCATTGGTAGTATGGATTCGTTAGAAGTGGCAGTTTGGGAAGGCTCTCTGCCTTTATGCTTCCTATTGGACCCTCGCGATCTCGCATCTTCTATCGAACCTCCTCCAGTTTATATCAATGCGTCCCGCATGTCGTACTTGCCATTAGTTGCTTTAGACATTGTCGATCATTATCGCGCATTTGCTGTTGAGTTAGTATCAGATGTATGGTTTGAAGTACTTGATCATAGGAATAATCTCGTACCACTGAAGTGTAATGTGCCCATTGGTGTGTTATACGATTTATACAGACACGCAAGTATTGGCGAGGTAGCTATAGTTCCTTGGAGGATTACTGTGCATTTCCAAGGGTTCCCCTCTGATAAACTATTAAGATGCTCATCATATGTAGAAATAGAAAAGCAATTTATGCACACTGTTAAACAAGCTATGTTTCTACTTCACGGCAATTCCCGTGTGTTTACCACCCTGCCGTTAGACAAACAGTCACAATTATGGGATGCCATATGCAACACCAAAGGCCCAGAGTATTACGATGTCACGCAACTTCTTAAGCCTACCATAACAAATACTAAGATAGTTCCACTGAGGATATTGCAGTGCAACAAGCCCATGATCCAGCGCCCGTTTCACTGCTGGAATGAGGATAAACAGACTACGTTAGGCGACGTAAGCAGTGCTATAACGAGTGAGCTAGGGATTAAGAAGGAAGAATACGAGGTGGTAATACAAGGAATTACGTTCGCGGACCTGGATATGCACCAGATCGAGCTGTACTCGCTGTGGTCCGCGCTGTCTTCAAGCGATTTATTTTTGTACATTTGTTTACATGAAAAAGAGACCTAACTATCCGTTGCTCGCTTATATTCTCTCGTAGACGAAGTATATCCTCAACGCGCCACAATTTCTCATAATCTTTATCTTGTCATCCACATACAACAGCTCGTTCATGCTCATGGTGCGCAGCGACTTCCAATTCTCTTGGGCTTCATACTCCATCGGTCCTGCCGTTACTTTTTGACAGAAATTACGTACTACAACACTGTTCTCGTTGGTCATGAAGGACACTTCCTTCATGATATCCCAATTGGAATAGACGGTGGCGTCCACCTTGCCCAACGGCGTTGTCAACGTCTCGAAGTACTTGCTTTCGCTCAAAAAACCGTCGGATTGGTATTGAACTGACAAATCTTGAAATTTAGAAGCAGGAAAAACATTAGCAAAGCCAGTAACACCGTTATAGAACTCAAACATCTCCGAGTTGGTGTACATCAACCGCCACTGCCCGGTGACGCTGGTTCGGATCTTGTTGATGTCTTGCGCTGCTATTTTAGGGGCTTTCTCAATGCATCCCTGTATCAAATCCCTTAACCTTGCGGCTTCTTCCTCTGCTGGCTTGTCAAGACCACATCTACTCTGCTTCTTGCATAGGGTATACAATTCCGTCATGATATCACGCAGCTCCCCTTTCACCTCTTCAGCGCCGTCCCGCTTCTCACGCAGCGCCTGCAGTCGCGGGTCATTCATGTCACCAATAAGCTGGTCAAAGTCGCCATAACTTCCACTATTCAACATGTTATCTGCCTTGTCTAGGATCGACATCAGCTCCATCTCCGACGCACTGAGACCTGTGCTGCTGTCGTCGTCATCACTACTACTTTCCTTCAATGAACCGATCTTGAGCTCGTTATTCTTGGGCATTGGCCTCGCTGGTTCCGAGACTAATGAGGATGGTGTGCTTGCTTTGCTTGGTGCGCTTCCTGCTGGGGATGCGGCGTCTAGTAACACATCTAACATACCATTAAAAGCAACAAAAGTGTTCTCTGTGATCCCGAACGAGGTAGTGGGCAGTCCCATTGGCTCCTTCGGCATCCCTTCGAACATCTTCTCGATTTGCTTTTGACTAACTACTTTATCTTGCAGCAACTCCTTGATCTCCGACCAGTCTAGCAACATATCAAGTCTCATTAACGCACCACCAGCTGTGATTCTCTTGAATTCACTGCGGTAAAACGCCTCTGGGTCGTCCCCGTCCGCCTCTGCCGTGCTCTGGGTCGCGGTCTCGCCATTCTCAATGAATAAGTCTAACTTCACATTGAATCGAATAAACTTGTCGTAGTTGATCATGTCCTTGTTGCTTTCACCTTGCACTGCCTCGTTCCACGCGGCTTGCACCTGGGACTTGCTGATGGAGTTATCCGCGAGCAAGTCCTGGATGTACGACCAAGACATGATCGATGCGAGGGTTATGCCGCCGGCTTTCGTTGCCGCGTCGTCGAAGTACTCAGTCATTTCTTGTATTGACTCCTCGTCGAACACTGATTTAGCATCGAAGGTCTTGTCCCAGATATCCACCTTGCTCAGGTCGATGTCGTCGTCACTGCTGTTGCTGTTGCTGGTACCGCCGCTCTCCTTCTCTTCTATCTTATCGTCTAGCGCATTGTTCAACTTACCAAATTGTTTCCTATCAACACTTTTATTCAAATCACCAGCGACATTACGCCAGATTTCAGTGATTTCCTCCATGGTTAGCACGTTGTTGTCCATCATGTCTTGCACATCCTCCCATCCAACGAACTTGAAGAAGGTTAGTGATCCCTTGTTGTTTGTCAAACTGTTGAATTCAGTGTTAAGAAATTCTATGTCTTCTGGATCTGGCAGGTCTTTGACCATACAAAGCATCTCATAAGCTTCATCCATGTTTAGTCCTTTTGCATCACCAACTGCCGAAACCCACAAATCATTAATATCGTCAGGTATTACTACTTCGTCATTCAATAAAATATCTACTTCATCATAGCCCATGAATTCCTTTATACTCATCTCATTACCTTTTACAATCTTCTTGAAATAAGAAAAGAACTTGGTCTTTGATGGCATTCCTTTATCCAACTCCTTATCCACCTCAGTAGCAGCCATGCGTGGTACTACTAACTTGTTTATCCTACTCTTTATGCTTTTCACATGCAAAGAAGATACAGAATTGGACCATTTCTGAGGAAGATGTGGCAACATAAAAGCATTGGCCACACCAACTGCCGCCACAAGCAACAGTATCAAGGTAGCTTTCATTCTTCTTCTTCTTCTGCACACCTATATGTACTCGGCGAGTAGGTCATTGCGATGATGACCAGGCCTCGCAACCAAAACCAACCCTAATTAATTAGGTAAAAGCAGAGGAAGAAAGAGTGAGAAGAGAGAGGAGGGGATATGTGGATTGCAACAGCTGCTACATCAGCTGATCTGTGTCACCCAGTGCCT
>JACCDO011988141.1_pt1 | contig 17962 bp, 15 predicted proteins | sample 7446101 | NCBI WGS metagenome assembly JACCDO01 (sample SAMN15323440, study PRJNA562643) | freshwater metagenome | isolation source: river surface water | place: USA:Blue River Watershed | collected 2017-08-16 | reverse complement strand
CACGAAATGAAAATTAGAAGCAAAATTGGAATCGCAACAATTGCCATATTAAGCGGATCACCGGTAGGTGTGGCTATGGCAGCATAGACAAATGTGCTCATAATTATTAAGCGCCACCAACTTCGGATTTTTGCTGCAGGGAGCGCTCCAGCAAAATTCATCAGTACAAGAGCAAAGGGTATTAAAGCGCCAATAACGAATACCAAAACCATTTTGAAGAAGAAATCGAAATATTTGTCTACAGCGATTAGGTTTGAAACGTTATCTGGTGTGAATCCAATTAGACGCTGCAAACTAACCGGCATTACAAAATATGCAAACCACGCGCCAAGTCCTACCAATGGTGATGCAATAGCGACAAAAAGTGTTGCCCATTTGCGTTCATTTCGATGTAGGCCTGGAGTTATAAATCGCCATAGTTGGAAAAGCCAGACAGGAGAAGAAATTATCAATGCGGAAACCAATGAGACCTGAATTTGCAGCGTGAATGGATCTATTACTCCACCGAGAGTCAATGACGCTTGCGCTGAGTTCTCTTTGACCACATTGTCGAAAGGCCTGCGTAAGAATCCGAAAATGTCCTTGTAGAAAATCCACGCAGGTACAACAGCAATCAAAACTGCCAAGACCGATACAACAAGACGATGCCTGAGCTCGGCGAGGTGTTCCATTAATGGCATTGCGGCCTGCGGGTTCTTACCCATAAAAGACCCTATGCTGAAGGATTTGAATCGTCAGTATCGTCTTTGCGCTTTACTTCGGATTTGAAAATTCGAAGCGATTTTCCAAGTCCTTGAGCAAGATCTGGAAGTTTCTTACCTCCAAAGAGCAATAGACCGATCAAAATTATGATCCAAATCTCTGCTCCACCAGGAATGGCTAAAGCTAAGACGCTGCTGGAACCTAGCAACATAAAACCTCCCTTTTCGACGTCAAAGCCTACTTGCCTTTGCCTTTTTTGGGGTAAGCAGACCTAGCAAGGTCAATATGTTGCGTAACTTGGTTCTTCACTTCTTCCGGCCCAACAACCTCAATCGCGCAGCCACTTGCAAGAACCTGCCTTGCCAGCCAAACCGGTTCAGCAATTCTCACCTTAACTGCTGTCTTCAGGTTATCAATTTTCCGTCTCTTCACCACTGAAAAAGATTCCAACATGTGGTGCATTTTTGTTGGAACAATGAGATCCACTTCGATTGTGCGCATTGGTGTGAATTCTTGACCCTCGAAGTCTGCCATTTCATCAATTATCTTGAGTGAATCTATATTTGTAACTCTAAAAGACCGCCAACCTTTTCCACTTTCATAGGCATCGAGTTTCGAATTTTGGTTGATCGTAGTGACTCTTAAAGGTGAAACTTCTCTTTGTGTAACGTCATCTCGCGAGTCGTTCCAATACTCGAGCACCAATTTTTTACCCTGTGAAATTGCGCTTGCAATGTCAGTTAGCTTTTTATCTATTTCTTCGTCATCTTGAACTGCATCTACACCATTATTTAGCGGAATAGAGTCTCGAATTCGGTCTCTAACTGCAAATATTTCCTGTTGCGAAAAACCACTAAGTTCATGCGGAAGATTAGCTAAAGATTCTAAACCTAGAAGCAAACAGGCAGCTTCGGTCGAATCAAAGGTGAATGGCCGATCTAAGCCGAGTTCATCAACTACATAAATTTGGCCATTGTTGTAATTTAGGTCAAATTGCTCATTCGGATATTGCCCTACACCAGTTACGGTTAAAAGCATTAAGTCTTGTAGTAGCTGTTCTTTAGAAATGCCGAAATGCTCGGCTGCATCATCGTGTGAAACTCCCGGATGTTTGACCAACCATGGAACCATTACTAAAACTCTTTCAAATCTGTTCACGATCGGCCCCAGACTAAGTCTGAAACTCGATCCCTGACTTCAGCAGGTTCTAGGACCACAACTCCAGGAGCGTCTGCCGCTAGTCGCTGCAATTGTTCTGAAGGCTTCAATAAAGTCACCATGACTTCAACCTCATCAGAATTTGAGTCAACAATTCCTGCAAGATCGCGCCAATATTCACCTTTTCCTTGGTTTAGTTTCAACTTGGCGTGAATAATGCCCTCATCGCGATTATTTGGATCAAGCAATTGGGTCAAATCAACTTCTTTTGGTTCATAAGATCCAGACTCTCCACTAATTGAGAACCCGCCAACAACTCGAAAAAGATTGAATACCCTCACAGCATTACGGACTCGATCGAATCCGTAGATGAACCAAGAGCCACTTCGAACTGCAACTCCCCAGATTTCCAGTTCGCGTTTAGTTGTGTCAGTTTGATCAGGTCTGCGATAGTGAAAATTGAGGATTCGCTTTTGTGACAAAGCGGCAAATACGGTTTCAAGATCAACCGGTAATTCGAAACTAGATATTCGCTTATTAAATTCACTACTAATACCAATAGTCTCGAGTTTGGTCTGCAGTAAAACCGCATCTGCTCTCTGCGAAGTGTTTTCCCAGGCCAAAGAAGCAGCTCGGATAATCTCTTGTTCCTGCTTACTGAAACTCATCTGCGGAAGAGTCGCAGAATTTAACGAAATTCGATATCTAAAATCCTCATCATCCGATGGTTCGGATAGCACAATATTGTTAACTTCCAAAATCCTTTTATCACGCTCAAACATTCTTTCCATCGCAGATGGATTATCCGAGTAGCCTGGCACGAGTTTCGCTATCTCAGATTTTGTGAAACCGAACCTGCTTCTTGTTAGAAGCATTACAAGATTTACCAATCTTTCAGTGACTTCATCATCACCGAGCGGTGGAAAATCTTCGTAGGTTTCTTCCTCTGACATTAAACAACCTGTAAAAGATCAATCACGAAGATGAGAGTTTGGCCGCTGAGGCGATGTCCACCTGAAGTTCCGTAAGCCGTGGCTGGCGGACAGATTAGTTCTCGTCTTCCACCAACTTTCATCCCAGGAATGCCGTCTTGCCACGCCTTAATCAGGCCATTTAATGGGAAAGTTGCTGGCGCTCCTCGGTCCCAAGAAGCGTCAAATTGTTCGCCAGACTCGTAGCTCACCCCGACATAATGAACGGTAACCGTGCCTCCTGGAACGGCTTCTGCTCCATTGCCGACAATCAGATCGGTGATGACTAAATTGCTGGGTGCTGGTTCTGGTCGAAAATCAATTTCTGGCTTTTCCATATTCATCCTTTGCTCTTGGAAATTCTATCTGTGCAAACTTTCATTTAGACGATTTCGGGAGCAATCCAGTCTTCGCCATAAGCGCCGTGAGCAGGTTTAGAGCGCTTGATCAGTGGTTTATTTCCATCAGCCATGCGCCTAGTGGTCATCAGGAAGCCAGTGTGTCCAACCATCCGATGTTCAGGACGGACCGATAACCCTTCGAGGTGCCAACCACGAGTCAATAATTCATAGGCCCTAACTGATGTCCATGAATCTAGCAACTTTAAAGTTTCGGCAGTTCGAGACATCTGCGTAGTCGTAGCTACATAAATGCATAAAACTCCGCCAGGCTTTAGTAGAGAGTGCGCAACTTTTAGACACTCCCAGGGAGCTAACATGTCCAAAATAATTCGGTCAACTTGGCCAAATAAATCGTCTGCAAGTCCTACCTGTTGGAGATCGCCAACCCGAACTTGCCAATTGCTAGGCTCGCTATCGGAAAAAGCATTTACATTTTTTATTGCAGTTTGCGCAAAGTCCTCGCGCCTTTCAAAAGAAATTAGCCTTCCGGTATTTCCAATCGCCCGAAGCAGGTAACTGCTCAATCCGCCACTACCTACACCAGCTTCAACAACTACTGCCCCAGGGAAAATATCCGCCTCTACGATTATTGATGCGGAATCGCGAGGATAGATGACTGCCGCACCCCGAGGCATCGAAAGAATGTGGTCAAGCAGTAAAGGTCTCATTGCCATGTACTGGGTTCCAGAAGTTGCGGTAACAATGCTTCCCTCAGCGATCCCAATTATGTCGTCGTGTGCAATTCCACCTTTATGTGTGTGAAACTCTTTTCCAGCGGCTAAAACAATCGTGCTTTTGTTTCCTTTTACGTCAGTTAATTGGACTCGGTCACCAATTTCAAAATTACCCATTGGCCTTCATCCTTGCTGAGATATCTGAGCGATGTAGTACACCAAAAATCTTTCCTTCGTCATCGATTGCTACCCATTGGCCGTGAAGGAAAGTCGGATCAATCTTTTCATTATGCGCGATATTTTCATTAAAGTTTATCCATTGATCAGAACTTGTGCGCATTGCAAAATTAGATACGAACTTTTCCGTGTCGACTCCATCCTGCATTTCAACAAACTTTTCATGAACGATTCCGATGACTGCATTATTGGAAGAAACCAAGATGCTTCCAGCCTGCTGCTCGTGCATATTCTCTAAAGCGTCTCGGAGAGAAACATTTTCATCTATGATGATGCAGCGTCTGGCAACATCTTTAAGTTTCAGTTCGTGGAACATTTCCACAACAGGAGCCACAACAGATTCAATCTTGGACATCTTTACTGTCATCCTCGCCGAGGTAAAGAGCCATACTCCAATCATGGCGCTAAAAAATATGTCGATTTCCGTAACTACCCATCCTAGGAAGTACTGATATAAAAAAGGCGAAAAAAACCACAATCCTGCAACAAAATAGCCGCCATAGCCTGCGTAGAGCTGGCCTTTTTCTTGCGACTTTGTTGTTCGCCAAACCACACTCGAAAGAATGCCGCCGCCATCAAGCGGAACACCTGGCAAGAGATTCACAAGTGTGATTGCCAAGCTGGACCACAACAACCAGTTGCTTAAACTCAACATCACGCCGGTGGAATAGGACTTCAAAACGAAAGCGACAACTGAAACTAAAAGTGTTGCTAATGGTCCAGATAAAGCTGTCCAAAATTGATCGCTGGGATTTCGATATTTTCCGAGGAAGGAGGTGTGCCCTCCAAACAAATGAAGGAAGATTCCTTTAACCTCGTAATCTCGTTTCTTCGCGGCTACAACGTGTCCAAGTTCATGAATGAAGATTGTCAAATAGATAGCTATTGAATGCGATAAAGCTAAAAGAATCACAGTTGGTGTTGTGTTTGTTTCACTTAAAATTGCCATGGAAGTTGGCAAGGCAAAATACGCAATCAGCAATAAACCGAGCCAACCACTGGTCGGTATAAAAACATCAATTTTGAAGAATTTGAAACTTAAAGGCTTATTGCGCATTGAAATATGATGCTTCTGGGTGATGGAAAATTATCGCAGATGTTGATTGTTCGGGATGTAGTTGCAGTTCTTCAGAAACCTCAACGCCAATACGTTTCGCCTCAAGAATTTCAGCAAGTGCAACCTGATGCTCAAGCTCGGGACAGGCAGGATAACCGAAAGAAAATCTCTCGCCTTGGTATTCTTGTTTTAGAATTCCTTGAAGTGACGATGCGTCCGACCCATCTATTTTTAGCTCGGCGCGAATCCTGGAATGCCAGTACTCTGCTAGGGCTTCAGTCAACGCTACGGACAATCCGTGCAGTTCCATGTAGTTTCGGTAATCATTTGCTTGAAAAAGTTCATTTGCAACTTCCGAAACTTTATTGCCCATTGTCACAACATGGAAGGCAACAAAATCGTTTGCACCTTCAGGTTTTACATAGTCAGCCAAACACAATCTGCGGTCACGTGATTGGCGCGGAAATGTGAATGTATGTTGCTTGTTTGTTTTCGGATCGGTGACAACAATTGAATTCCCGTGGCTGAAGGCTGGGAAATAGCCATAGACAACAGCCGGTTCCAGAATCTGTTCACTAGTGATTCGATCGAGCCAATAGCGCAAGCGAGGTTTACCTTCAGTTTCAACTAGTTCCTCGTAAGACGCCCCGTCATCACTACGGGAAGGTTTTAAACCCCACTGCCCTAGAAAAAGAGACCTTTCATCCAAATATGCGACAAATTCGTTTATCGGAAAACCCTTAACCACTCGCGCGCCCTCAAACGGGATTGCTGGAACTGTGTTGTCCGATGAAATTTCTGAACGACGTTCGTCAGTTTCCCCGCTGTCTGTTGTTGAAGAAGCCGCGATCCGGCGTTGGCGAAGTTCTGGAAGTTTTGCACCTTCCACGCCTCGCTTGACTGCCATCATCGCATCCATTAGTCGTAGACCTTCAAATGCATCCTTCGCGTACCGGACTTCCCCTTCATAAATTTTATGTAAGTCTTCTTCGACAAAAGCGCGCGTAAGTGCGGCGCCTCCAAGAATGACTGGAAAATCATTTGCCAATTTTCGATCATTGAGTTCGATGAGGTTTTCTTTCATTATGACAGTTGATTTAACTAGGAGCCCAGACATACCAATCACATCGGCTTTATGCTCAATCGCGCTATCAATAATCGCGTTAACGGGTTGTTTAATGCCAATGTTTACAACTTTGTAGCCGTTGTTCGTCAGAATAATGTCAACCAGATTTTTACCGATGTCATGAACATCCCCTTTGACAGTGGCAAGAACCATAGTTCCTTTACCCTCTTCGTCAGATTTTTCCATATGGGGTTCAAGCAGTGAAACTGCAAACTTCATAACTTCGGCGCTTTGCAAAACGAATGGGAGTTGCATAGTTCCAGCGCCGAAACGCTCCCCCACAATCTTCATGCCATCAAGCAAGTCTTCATTGACTATGGCTAACGCTGATTTTTGACTCAATGCTTGGGCAAGGTCATCTTCTAAACCTTCCTTTTCCCCATCAATTATTCGCTGCGCCAGCCTCTCGAAAAGAGGAAGCGCAAGCAGCTCTTGAAGACGATTCTTAGAAGAAACTTGAGCGTCTACATTTTCAAACAGATCCAGGTAGTGCGCTAGCGGGTCAAATGTGCAATTTCCACCATCAAAAACCCGTTGGTCATAAATCAAAGCAAGAGCAGCATCTAGTTGATCTTGTGGTATTCGACTAAGTGGCAAAATCTTCGATGGATGAACAATTGCTGATGTGAGACCCTTTTTTACTGCTTCGGACAAGAACACACTATTTAAAACTTGTCTGGCAGCAGGATTAAGACCAAAGGAAACATTTGAAAGACCTAGAATCGTTTGAATGCCTGGAAATCTCTTGGATATCTCTTCGATGGCTGTCAAGGTTTCGAGTCCGTCACGGCGAGTCTCTTCTTGTCCAGTGACAATCGGGAAAGTAAGTGTGTCGACCATGATGTCTTCAATATTCATTTTCCAGTTGCTTTGAAGATCTGCAATCAAGCGGGTAGCGACCGCAATTTTATGTTCAGATGTTCGCGCCATACCGGTTTCGTCAATCGTTAATGCGACAACCGCAGCCCCGTGCTCGGACACTAATTTCATCGTTCGCTGGAATCTAGATGTTGGCCCATCTCCATCTTCGTAATTAACGCTGTTAACAACCGCTCGACCGCCCAAATTCTCGAGCCCAGCTTGCAACACATCGGGTTCGGTGGAGTCCAACATGATTGGAAGAGTGCTGTTGGTTGCAAAAAGTGCTGACAATTCCCTCATATCAGCTACACCGTCTCTACCTACATAATCAATGTTGAGATCTAGAAGATGTGCACCTTCACGAATCTGTTCCTTTGCTATATCCACGCATTTTTGAAAGTCATTTGCAAGTAAGGATTCTCTAAATGCTTTTGATCCAGTTGCGTTAGTTCTTTCACCTACTGCTAGATAGGTGTTGTCTTGTTTGAATGGAACAGATATATAGAGAGAAGAGACGCTAGGTTCTTTAGAAAATTTTCTGGTTGCTATCGCTCGTCCATGAAGTTTTTCAACAACCGCCTTTAAGTGTTCTGGTGTTGTACCGCAACAACCACCAATCAAACTCAACCCATAATCGGAGACAAAATGTTCATGTGATTGGGCTAATTCTTCCGGTGAAAGTGGATAAAAAGCGCCGTCGCTAGTTAAAACAGGAAGTCCAGCATTTGGCATTGCAGATATCGCGATATCTGAATTTTGTGAAAGATAACGAAGATGCTCACTCATCTCGAGGGGACCGGTTGCGCAGTTCAATCCAATTATTTCAATTCCAAGTGGTTCTAGTGCGGTTAGCGCCGCGCCAATCTCCGAACCGAGCAACATTGTGCCAGTTGTTTCAACTGTAACTTGCGCCCAAACGGGTAAATCAATTCCTAAAGATTTCTTCGCGCGCATTGCGCCAATCACAGCTGCTTTGGTTTGCAGCAAATCCTGACTGGTTTCGATTAATAGCGCATCGGAACCACCGTCAATGAGTCCTCTGGCTTGCTCTTCAAAAGTGTCCCGCAAATTTGCATATGTCGTGTGGCCTAGCGTGGGCAGTTTTGTACCTGGCCCCATTGAACCGATTACAAACCTAGGATGAGATTTTGTGGAGAATGAATCTGCTACCTCTTTGGCCACTTTCGCGGCAGCAACGTTGTATTCGTAAATACGTTCTGGAATTCCATATTCCATGAGATTTGCCCAATTTGCACCAAAAGTATTGGTCTCGATTAGGTCAACCCCGACCTTTAAATACTCGCTATGAACACTTGCAACGATATCTGGACGGCTGATATTCAGCACCTCATTGCAACCTTCTAACCCCTGGAAATCGTCCATAGACGGATTTGCTGCCTGCAACATCGTCCCCATTGCCCCATCGGCGATTAAAACTCGCTCAGACAGGGCTTTTCGTAGGATGTTTGGGGTTTCGCGCATAGTCCTTTAGTTTACTTGGATAAGGTAGTCATAGGTTCGGCGAAAGGTTGACGTTGAAGATCTCGCGAGAAGCACCACTCAAAAGGCCCGTCCTGCTCATCGCTTTTGAGGGTTGGAATGATGCTGGAAATTCTGCAAGTTCAGCAATCGACCATCTAACGGATGTCTGGGATTCAGTTCTTCATAGTGAAATTGATCCCGAGGCTTATTACGACTTCCAAGTCAATCGACCATTCATCACCACTCTTGAAAATGGTGAGCGTTTTATCGAATGGCCATCCACAACCGTTCATATCGCCCAGCATCCAAAGGCTGAACACGACGTTATTCTGATTCGTGGCATTGAACCAAATTTGCGCTGGCGTTCTTACGCTGAAGAAATTTTGAAGGTTGCAAAAGATCTTGGAGTCGAAAAATTAATTGGGGTTGGCGCATTGCTAAGTGAGATTTCACATAATCGTCCAATTCCAGTGATTGCAACCTCGAATAGTGAAGAATTCCTTGCCGATAAGAATTTCACTGAATCTGATTATTCCGGACCTACTGGGATTATTGGTGTGATTGTCGACGCCTTTATGCGAAACGGTATTCCTTCCGCATCAATATGGGCTCAAGTTCCCCATTACGTTGCTGGAACTAATTGCCCAAAGGCAACCCTTGCCTTGCTATCTTCGATCGAAGAGCTTTTGGATGTAGCGGTAGACCTTGAAGATTTAACCGAAGCTGCCGCCGAGTGGGAAAAAGAGGTTGATGCACTTGCTGCAGATGATGAAGAGTTAGCAACCTATATTGCTCAACTAGAAGATACGCAAGAGCCTTCTACAGATCCTGATTCAATTGCAGACGAGTTTGAGCGTTATCTTCGTCGCCGTCATCAGTAAGAACGAATCTTTTTGACCAATCTAGCGGTGGCGATATCCAGCGAATTGGTGTCACCGTTTTCTAGTGCTGGAGTTATTGAGTTTGCGACTGTTTTACCAAGCTCAACTCCCCACTGATCAAAAGAACCAACATTCCAAAGCAAACCTTGTACAAGTGTTAGGTGTTCATACAAGGCGACAAGTTGCCCCAAAATGCTTGGAGTAAGGCGTGGGTAAATAATCATGGTCGATGGTCGGTTTCCAGGCATAACTTTGTGCGGAACCAAATTTGCATCTGTTCCTTCTGCCGCTATCTCGTCTGCACTTTTCCCGAACGCTAGGACGCTAGATTGTGCAAGAACGTTGGCCAGTAGGAGCGTATGGTGATTGCTTATTTCCGATACTGGCTTTGCACCAAAAATAAAATCGACAGGTACTAGCGACGTACCTTGGTGAAGCATTTGGTGGAAAGAATGTTGGCCGTTCGTGCCTGGTTCACCCCAATAGACAGGGCTAGTTTGATAGTCAATTTTGCGCCCATCGATTGTGACAGACTTTCCATTACTCTCCATCAAAAGCTGCTGTAAGTAAGCCGGGAATCGTTTTAGGTAGTTTTCGTATGGCAAGACTGCGTGTGACTGCGCATCGAAAAAGTTTCGGTACCAAAGAGTCAAGAGAGCCATAGTTACAACAACATTGGATTCAATCGGTGTTGATTCGAAGTAGGTGTCCATTTTGTGAAAGCCTTGCAGCATCTCATCAAATGAGTCTGGACCGATTGCAATCATTGTAGAAAGACCTATCGCACTCTCCATGCTGAACCGTCCGCCAACCCAGTCCCAAAAGCCGAACGTCTTATCAGGAGAAATCCCAAATTCGGTCACGAGCTTTGAGTTAGTACTTAAGGCAACAAAGTGATTTTCGGGTACAAATGCTGAACCTAAATTGCTTTCCAACCATCTCTTAGCAGACTTCGCGTTGGTCATGGTTTCGCTAGTTGTGAATGTTTTACTAGCAACTATAAAAAGAGTTGTAGCAGGATCAATCTGCTTTAGAACCTCTTGAATATCAGAACCATCCACGTTTGAAACAAAGAAGAATTTCAGGTCGGTATCTGCATAAAATTTGAGTGACTCATAAGCCATTACAGGACCTAGATCAGAGCCACCAATACCAATGTTTACGATATTTTTTATGGGCAAACCGTTAGCACCCTTTAATTGCCCTGTTCGAACCTTATTTGCGAACAAACGCATGCGATTTAACGTTCCATGCACCTGCTCTACCACGTTAACGCCATCAACAACCAACTTTGAATCTCTTGGTTTACGTAATGCTGTGTGCAGGACTGATCTATTTTCCGTAGCATTTATTCTTACGCCGGAAAACATCTTGGTAATGCCAAGCGCTACACCGCGTTCAACCGCAAAGAGGTGCAATGCTTTGAGCGATTCTTCATCAATCAAATGCTTGGTGAAATCGAAATGCAAATCAACGGCGTCGAAAGTTAGATAAGAGGCACGATTTGGGTCCTTTGCGAACAAACTCCGTAAATTTGTTTCTTTGAGTCGAGCAGCCTGCTCTTCAATACGATTCCAATTCATCAATGCTCCTACAGCGCTATCCCTAAAAGTTTATCGATTGTTCTTGCAGCTAGACCTGCACCTGCAAAGACCTGACCTTGCCCCTTTATAGATGCATAGGCCCAAGCATCTATGGACTCAATTACAGCCGGCATATCTAGATCGTCAGATAGGTGCATTCGAATGTCTTGCAAGAGCTGCACACTGTCTGAGGTTGTTTCGAGTGCCAAGGCCGATCGCCAAAGGTCGAGCCTGCGCTCAGCATTTTCTAGCAATTCAAGAGTCCATTCCCACTCATCAGAGTAATGATTTGTAAGAATCACTAAACGGATAGCCATTGGGTCTACGCCGCTTGCAAGTAGTTCACTAACAAAAACAAGATTACCTAGAGACTTACTCATCTTATGACCCTGGTAATAGACCATTCCAGCGTAAAGGTATGCGTTTGCTAAATCTCTATCCAACCAAGAATCGCATTGTACCTGGCACATATCGTGATGCGGGAATATCAAGTCGCTACCGCCAGCTTTAACACTGAGCGGCAAATTCGCAAATTTTTTTGCAATCGCAACACATTCGATGTGCCAACCTGGCCGGCCTTTTCCTAATTTTGATTCGAAACCGTCATCACCAAGAGCTTGTTTCCAAAGTAATGGGTCAAGGGGATTTCGCTTTCCTTCGCGATCTGGGTCGCCCCCACGCGCTGAGAAAAGGTGTTTCATTTCATCGGCATTGAAGTGCGACACGAAACCCAACTTGTCAGATTTCGATATGTCAAAATAAACATCGGTATCTACATAATATGCAACATTCATCCCCAAAAATTCTTCAATTACTTCAACAATGAAATTAAATTCTTCTGTAATGGTTGCATAACTAGTGGGCGGTAGCACTCTTAAAGCGACCATGTCGTCTGCAAAGCGAGTCATCTCTCGGGCTGCGATTTCATTCCATGGAATACCAATTTTTTCGGCGCGCTCAAAAAGTGGATCGTCGATATCAGTAACATTCTGAATATGGTTTACAGATAGGCCAGCATCGAGCCAAACTCTTTTCAATAGATCGAAGTTCACGTAAGTGGCAGCGTGACCCATGTGGGTTGAGTCGTAAGGAGTGATCCCACAGACGTAAATCGATGCATTCTTTCCATCAACTGGATTAATAAGTTGACCAGACGCCTGATCTTTCAAATTTGGAATGGTTCCTAGGCCCGTGATTTCAGGCAGTTCGACCGAGCTCCAAACTTTCATAATGACACAAGACTAACTAACGCCGATAACCATTTGCTCGAGGACAAATATGCCCCTGAGGCTCGATGGGCATTTGGCAAAATTGACAAGGCTTAGCGCCAAACGACAGAACTCGTCTAGTTCTTGATACAAATTCACGTGCTTGGTGCAAGTCAATTCGGACTCGCAAACAAGGCGGACCTTCAATGTCATCAGATTCAACATCTGGGATGTCTTCTGACTCCCATTCTCCGTGAATTTCTAAAGTGACTAATCGCGTCATTTCATTCCATGCGAGACCCATTGATTGAGCCTCAAATTCGACTTCAATTGGAGTATTTAGCGGCTCTAAATCTAAGTCGCCTGGTTCGTTTACTGGAACCGAAACTCCCATCTTCAAAAGTTCATCGAGTATCCGATCCAAACCTTGGGCCAAAACATCTGCTTGCCCTTGAGCGAGAGAAATGGTGACTAAGTTATTTTCGTTTTTTGCTTGTAAGAAAAAGTCACGGTCATCGGCTAAACCAATCGTCCCAATTACAAATCGGTCAGGTAGATTGAATTCGAAAATTTCACGCATTTATTCCAATAACTCCTGTAGAAGCTAGAACTAGCAAGACCACCCCTAAAACAATTCGGTAGTAGCCGAAAACACTAAATGTGTATTTGGCTAAGAATCTCATCAGTCCAGCAATGACAAAAAGGCCAACACAGAATGAAACCGCTGTTGCTGTGGCTATCTGGACGATAGAAAATTCGATATCAGCGACGGAGTTATTAACAGCAGAATTCAGTTCATAAAGGCCAGAAGCAAAAACTGCAGGTACTGCAAGTAAAAACGCATATCGGGTTGCCACTCGCCTTTCGAGTCCAATTGCAATTCCAGCCGAAATTGTTGCCCCGGAACGAGAGACTCCAGGGATCAATGCCAATGTTTGACCGAGCCCCATGAACAAACCCGCACCAATTGTCATTTTGGATTTTCGAGGAAATGCAAGTCTTTCGACAAGGATCAAAACAACACCGAAAACAATTAATGCAGTTGCCACTACCCATACGGTTCTAACATCTGATTCGATGTAATCTTTGAGTGCAAACCCAACAATTCCGATTGGCAAACTTCCGATAACCAAAGCCCAAGCCAATATTCCATCCTGGGACCTGCGGACACCTCGGTCGGTTAAAGATTTAAGAAATGTTTTCAGCAGATGCGTGATATCTCGCCAGAAATAAATTAGTACGGCAGTTTCGGTTCCCAACTGGATTACAGCTGTAAAAGCCGCGCCGGGGTCACCCCAGCCGAAAATTTCAGAAACCAAAAAGATGTGGGCGGTTGATGAAATAGGTAGGAATTCTGTTAAACCCTGAATGACCCCTAGGAAAACCGCAATAAACCACTCGTTCACCACCCAAATCTAGTGAATTGAAGGTGGGTTGCCTAACATATATAAGCGCTCGCTCTAGGCTCAGAACGTGAAAACTAGGGTTATTGGCACATGCGGTCTAGATGTCAGCGAAATTGGTCTTGGCACCATGACTTGGGGACGCGACACTGATGAATACGAAGCTCGCGAACAATTTGACCTATTCACCCAAGATGGCGGAACCTTTATTGACACTGCCGATGTGTATTCCGATGGTCAAGCAGAAATATTGCTCGGTCAATTTATCGCCGAAAATGAAGTCATATCACGTGATGAACTAGTCATCGCAACCAAAGGCGGACGCATCCGCAACGCTGAACGATCGATTAACAACACATTCACCCACTTATCTAAGTCAATCGATGGTTCTCTTCAGAGATTGAATCTTGACTATGTTGATATCTATTTTCTTCATGCTCACGATTCACTAACTCCGTTGTCGGCGATTGCAGAGAACATTTCGAGACTGCTTGAGACTAACAAAACAAAATATGTCGCTGTCTCTAATTTCAAAGCTTGGCAGGTTGCATACTTGGCAAGAGAAATCCAGAGTTCACGATTTATAGGCAGTCAGAATGAATATTCACTCTTGATACGAGAGCCAGAACGAGAGCTCTTCGGAGCCTTACAACATTTCAAAATGGGGTTCTTCGCATGGTCTCCACTTGGACGAGGTGTACTAACTGGCAAGTATCGAAATAGCATTCCCGCCGACAGTCGAGCCGCATCACCTCATCTTGGGCAATTTGTTAGATCACTTTTGACAGAATCAAATCAAAAGACCGTTGAAGCTCTATCAACTGCAGCTAGCGGACTGGGATGCACATCTTTAGAACTTGCGCTGCTGTGGGCGTTGAAGAATTCTTCTGTTACATCTGCGATAACTGGAGCAAGAAACGCTGCTCAACTGAGAACTATTTTGCACGCACTTAATTCAGAATTACCCGAGCAAATTTATTCCGCTCTTAATGAGGTTTCGAACTACTAAGCATTTTTGAGAAAACGATCCATTACTCGCACACCGAAGCGCAACGCATCCACTGGAACACGTTCATCAACCCCATGAAAAAGAGCTGCAAAGTCAAGTGTTGGTGGCAACTGCAGAGGTATAAATCCGTAACAGCGAATTCCTAGTCTTGCGAATGCTTTGCCATCGGTCCCACCACTTAAAACATAAGGAACTGCATGAGATTTTGGATCTTCTTGGCGTAACGCTGCAGCCATGGCATCAACAGTTGGGCCATCGAATGGAGTCTCCATTGCGATGTCGCGAATAGTGTCAGTCCTAGTCACATTTGGGCCTAGCAATTCATCAATTTGTTTGTCGAATTCTTCCTCGAACCCCGGCAAAACTCGTCCATCAACTTGAGCGGTAGCTAATTCGGGAATTACATTCACTTTATAACCGGCATCAAGCATGGTTGGTTGTGCAGAATTTTGGAACGTAGCTCCGATTAATCTAGCCATAGGCCCAAGTACTTTGATAATGCTCGGAACATCTGTCGGGTCAAGATCAATTTTGAAAGCCTCAGATAGTTCTCTGACTAGCGCTTCATTGGTCTTTGTTAATCGAACAGGCCAATCAAACCTGCCAATGCGGGTTAAAGTCTCTGCTAACTCTGTGACGGCATTGTTTTTGTTTAGCATTGAACCGTGTCCAGCTTGACCTTTCGCGGTCAATTGCATCCAACGAATCCCCTTTTCTGCTGTTTCAATGAAATAAAGTCGAAGATCTTTGTTGACTTCAAGAGAAAAGCCGCCAACTTCACCTACTGCTTCACTTACACCTTCAAACATATACTTTCGATTATCAACCAACCAGTGTGCGCCGTGTTTACCGCCTGCTTCTTCATCTGGTAAGAAAAGTAAATTTATGGATCGACGAGGTTTGACACCTGATTTCTTCCAAGCTCGCACTGTTGATAGCAAGATGCCATTGCCGTCTTTCATGTCAACTGCGCCGCGACCCCAAACCATGCCATCATGAATCTCAGCCGAGAACGGATCGTGTTGCCATTTTCCAACCGCGGGAACAACGTCCAAATGACCGTGTACCAAAAGTGCAGGAGCCGAAGGATCGGAACCTTCTATCCTTGCAAAAACACCTTGTCGCTTACCTGAGGTTGTTGTAAATCTTTCACAATCAATTCCAACGTCTTTCAATAATGCTTCGACATACTCTGCAACAGCGGCTTCACCTGGCCCTGAATCGTCTCCAAAATTAGTTGAATCAATTCGAATCAAATCTTGTGTGATGCTGACAACTTCAGCATCAATGTCAACGGTGCCAGTATTTACGCTCATGTTCATAGTCTGCCAGCGTTGGCGCTCGCTTCCCCGCTCAATTGCTAAAGTTCAGCCCTTCTCAGGTCCGGGTGGCGGAATAGGCAGACGCGCTAGCTTGAGGTGCTAGTCCTCGCAAGGGGTTAGGGGTTCAAGTCCCCTCTCGGACACGAAAATTTACCAAAAATGTAAACGCGGTCTATTCCAAATAGTGAGAGCAATTCGATGAACAACGAAGTTCTAATCAAGGCAACTGCACTGACAAAAAAATACGGTGATTTCGTCGCTGTAGATGGAATCAACTTTGAAGTGACCAAGGGCGAGTCCTTTGGGCTTCTAGGACCAAATGGCGCGGGTAAATCAACCACTATGCGCATGATTGCATCAACCCTTGAACGTACTAGTGGTGATTTGCAGATTTTGGGAATGGATCCCAAAAAACAAGGGCCAAAGATTCGCGCATATCTTGGAGTTGTACCGCAAACAGATAATCTTGATAATGAGCTGAAAGTTCATGAAAATCTTTATATCTACGGTAGATATTTTGGGTTCGGGCGAAAGTACATTCAAAATAAGATTGATGAATTGCTAGATTTCGCACAGTTGCAAGAAAAGAGAAATTCCAAAACTGATTCTTTGAGCGGTGGCATGAAGCGCCGTTTGACTATTGCGCGTGGCTTGATGAACGAGCCGGAAATATTCCTACTTGATGAGCCAACAACTGGTCTCGACCCGCAAGCGAGACACATACTTTGGGATCGCCTTTTCCGCTTGAAAGAACAAGGTGTAACCCTTGTGATCACGACACATTACATGGACGAAGCAGAACAACTTTGCGACCGCCTAATAGTCATGGATAACGGCAAGATTATGGCTGAAGGAAGTCCAGCAGACTTAATTAAGACTTACAGTTCAAAAGAAGTTTTAGAAGTTCGATTCGGTTCAGAGAAGAATGCGGAAGTCTCTTCAATTATCTCTACCCTCGGAGAACGAATTGAAATTCTGCCTGACCGGATATTGATTTATTCCCAAGATGGCGAAGCCGAACTATCCAAAATTATTGGGATGGGTTTACATCCAATCACTTCGCTGGTCCGCAGAAGTTCCCTTGAAGACGTTTTTCTTCGATTGACAGGTCGGAGCCTTGTCGAATGATTTCAACTAAAGAAAGACATGGAGCTCTTGAAATTGTTGACGTAAAGAAGATTTCGCGATGGGGTGCCTTCTACGTCGCAGAATATCGAATCAAACATATGCGTAAGTGGTGGTCAGCCATATTTGCTTTCGGCATTGGAAGTCCAGTTTTATACCTCACCTCAATCGGTCTTGGAATTGGAACCCTTGTCGATGCGAATGTTGGTCCACAAGGGGTAAATGGAGTTCCCTACTTGCTTTTTCTCGCACCAGCCTTGCTAGCAGGAGCAGCGATACAGAGCGGAATGGATGAATCTTCTTTCCCTGTTTTGCAGGGCTTCATCTGGGAAAAAGTTTTCTACGCCATGAATGCAACTGCACTGACAGGAAGACAGATTGCTCTAGGGGTCCAAATTGGTGCCTTTGTTCGCACTCTTTTATCGGTTTTCCTTTATTGGATTGTCATGGTTCTGTTTGGGGTGGCAGATCTCATCACAATGTTTACGTTGATCCCCGCTGCAGTATTTGCGGGCGTAGCTTTTGGTGCGTTGATGTTAGCGGTCGCTGCTTTTGTAAAAGATGACGATGGTTATTTTGCGCTAATCGGTAGATTTGTAGTGGCTCCAATGTTTCTATTTTCGGGAACTTTTTATCCCCTTGATTTGCTACCTACAGGATTGCAAGTGGTTGGATGGGTCTCACCGCTGTGGCACGCAACTGAAATTGGTCGTCAATTCACATATGGAATCGGCATGACCCCGCAAATGATGCTGGTTCATT
>JACCDO011775414.1_pt1 | contig 17965 bp, 14 predicted proteins | sample 7446101 | NCBI WGS metagenome assembly JACCDO01 (sample SAMN15323440, study PRJNA562643) | freshwater metagenome | isolation source: river surface water | place: USA:Blue River Watershed | collected 2017-08-16 | reverse complement strand
GGTGGATAATAATCATCATCATCCATATATACCAAAATTTCACCAGTACTCTTTTCATGCATTAAATTTCTCTTTCTACCTAACAACATTTTTTCGTCGTATTTAAAATATTTTACTTGTGGAATATGTGAAACCATATCTTCTATTTTATCTGTACCATCATCAATAATAATCCATTCCATTTTATCCTTTGGATATGTCTGGTTTTCAAAACATTTAATCATATAAGGAATAAATGGTCTTCTGTTAAATGTTGGTGTACAAATACTAACAAACGGCAAATTATCCATTTTATGTTGCATCTTTTTCTCCTTTTTTTGTTGAGCTCCTTTTCCCATTTCTCAATATATTTAATAATATTAGGTATTATTTATATTGATTTAATACGTATATTTATTTTACAAAAAATTCAAAATCAAAATCCAGAGTTTCCAGAAATTAATTTATTGATAGCATTAATACTTTTTTCGATATCTGCCACACCATCTACTCTTTTTCCACCACCACTTAAATGTAAAAATTTAGAAACCTTCGATAGTAGTCCAGGATTTGATTCTTCTAACGGCACAAATTTACACTCTTTTTTTGCTTGTTCAAATAAAGATAATGGAGACAAATCACCAGGGATTGATGATCTATAAATAGGCAACGGCAAGAACTCAAAATAAAAGAGTAAAAATGTGAGTATTGAAAACAATCCTGCAATCCATCCAAGAGATGAAAATGATGTTAAAATAATGAAGAATGTCATTATACCCATTATTCCTCCTCTATGATATTTTAAATTATCTATCAAAGAACTGAAAAAAGTATATTCTTCGTTGTTATTTTTCTTTCCTTGGAAAAACAACGGGGTAAAAGTGACATACAATAATATTGCGGCAATCACACTACCAAATATTGGCAAAGGTATAAAGAAAGAAAAAATAAGAAAACCTATCATTACAAAAGTTAGAGTTAGAGAGATTAAATAACTCACCGGTTCACTCGTCAACCCCATATCAACCCAGACCGGCTTCGAATTCATATCCTTATTGGTGTTCTTTTTGAAAAACCAAGACAATTTTGCGAACCAGCAATAAATTAAATAAACATAATTCACTAAGAAGAATACTAATGCTACTAGTGGTGCAGCAAAAAGTGCTAAAATAGGCAATACATATAATGTCAAAGACTCGGAGAATAAGCTATTCACGAAATTATAAAGACTATTAAACATTTTATAATTGAGACATATGACATCTTGCAACATCGTAGTAAAATACATGGCAAACCCAGATTGAAGTGGGAAATCAGCCATTTTTTTTAGAAAATCAAGGAAAATATTTTTATTGTTTTCTTTGAAGTCGAATTTAACCTTTTGTGATTGTCTAATTCCATCCATTTCAGTTATATTTGCGTTTATTTCAATTGGTTGTATTTCTGGACTGTTGCCACTATATGGCATACAATTTTTCTCTGTTGGTAAAATATTAGATTGTGCTATTTTTCCGGTAAATAAAAAATATGAACCACTAAACACTAATATTAGAACCAAAATGACAAATATTAAAGTGGTTTTTAGAAAACTGACAATACTTTCCCAGGGAGCAGTTACTTTGTCATTTTCCAATATTTCCTTCTTTTTCTTTTCTATTTCGGAATCTGCATCTTTTTCAAACATATTTTACTTATATTTAATTAATATAAAATTATTTCAATAATTAATGTTAATGTTATATTTTTTATTATATAGCTAAAGAATATAATATATCAATATTGTATGAAATTGTCTTCTAACTTAATTTGGGGTTTATTGAGTGTTATAAGCATATTTTTAATAATGATGTGGGGGTCATATCTCGTCAAAAAAGGTTATATAATAGAATGTTTTGGACCACAAACAATTGTTGATAAAGGTACTCCCGAAACAAGCCACAACGTTAATTTAGTTAATTCGCCGTTTAATTGCAAAAATATGTGTGGTCCTATGGGAAGATGTTCTATTACTGCCGAACAGTGTACTAGTGATGTGGATTGCACCGGTTGTCAACCACCGCCTGTAATTAATAGGGATTTAGAAATAAAACCATACCAGCTTTTAATAAAAGGTCAAAATGACGCGGGAAAATATGGACCAGAAGGAAACGTCTTGTCTGTTTTAACAACTGATATCGGCACCCAAGCTGCATTAGTAGATGGTGATTATTTGAAACCTCCGCCACAATATACCGAGGGTGTAAATACATGGCGAAAAGAATTTGAAGATGGAATGGAATTATATAAAAAAAGATACGAGCCAAAAGGATTAGATGGAATGATAAACTATCCATCTAGATTTTCATTATCAGGACAGTTCGATGATAAAAGTCCAATTGCTGCAAATGGGTTTATTACAGATGTGTCGGCACGCCCTGTAAAATAAATTATTTGTAAAAATACAAAGGATTATAATTATAAACTGCTTCTAATCCTAAATGTGAAATACTATGAACACCAATAACAAGTGAAAACATTAATATTACTTGAATCAACTTGTGTGGTTCTAAACGTAATATTTTGTTGTAATTCATAAAAAACACGATTATTGCTACCAATAACAAAAATCCATTCAAGGCGTGTGCATAAAATGAAGGTCTAAATGGTACAGATTGTAAAATATTCTCAATCATTTATATATTGATAATATTTTTTATTTTATTTGAGTTGAGTTGTTTTTAATCTTGACAATTCTTATTTTGTAGTATTATTATTATTTTGAATATTTCCGTTTTCCAAAACTTTCATTAACATGCATTTTAATTCAGCGTTTTCTTTCATCAAATATTTTACAAGTTCATTTAAACTAATATTTAATTTGTCACCATCAAATTTATCATTTGAAATATCACCTTTTTCTTCGTTTAAACAAGTTTTTTTATGCCTCCATAAACCGACACGTGAATTATATTTTTTACTGCAAATTCCACACATATAATCCTTTTCTTCTGTTTTTTTGCACTCAAAAGTATTACAATTTGTTACATTTATATGTTTTGAAGTGAGTATATGTTTGTCATAATTATTTTTTCGAGACGTTTTATAGTCACATAATTCACATATAAATTCAGTTGCTACTTTTATATTACTGTTTGTTAACATTTGTTACTAAATATTGTTAACAAAAAAGTTACACAGATTTTACGAAAAAAGAAACATAAAGTCGATGACTTCTTTTTCAGGATTTTATATAAATTGTTTGTCAATAGTCACTTCTTTTGCAACATTTTTTAAGATTTTGCTATAACTATTTTCTTCATCTTCTTCTTTATATGGTACTGCAACACCCATTAATATTTTCAAATACCTATCATTTTTCTTTGAATCACAATTATTATAATCTGGATGAACCTTTTTCCAATCCTTCATTTTTAACATATTTTTATAAGCGATTGTTTTAATAGCCTTTTTAAAACCAACGTTGTTATTATCCTTTTCCCAAGTATTCTGTTCTTTAAGATACATAGTCTCTCTTTTTAAATCGCTACAATGAATAGGTCTTTTATAAATATCCAAATTTTTTAGACCATTAACAAATATTTTAGAAACACCATTAACAAACCCGTTTTCACCAAAATTTTCCAAATCATCCAAAGATATTTTAAGTGAATCTATAAACTCATCAATATTCAGCGCATCTTTACATTTTTCATTGAGAAATAGTTGCATATTAAATGTTTTGTTATTAAATATTTTACGATTATCTGTCATGGTATTGTTTGTAATAAAATTATTTTTACATGAATTCTCTATTATCTGTTTGTGTTGTTCTACAATTAGTTTTTGAAAATCCTGATTTTGTTTTATTATATCCATAAATATACTCATAATATTTTCATCTGTTTTTATTTCATCTGTTTTTATTTCATCATTTTTACAATTTTGTTTATGTTTCCATAATCCAGAGCGATTATTGTATTTTTTATTACAAAAATCACACAGTAACTCGTCTTGCCCTTTTTTGCCCTTTTTTGTTTCCAAAATGTTTCCATTGGCTCTATTTTTATGTTTTGCTGTAAAAGTATGTCTTTCCCAATCATATTTTTTACTACATTTATAGTCACATAATTCACACCAATATTTTGATTGCCCTTTTTGCCCCAAAAATGCCCCTAAATTGTTTCCATTTGTTTCCATTTATAAAAAAATGAAGAAAAAATAAAAAAAATTTATCGTCACAAAATGAAAATTATTTTTTTGGTCACCAGACGCTAATTTTTCATTTCAGTCACAATTTTCGGATTTTTCATAGATTTGGAGGCCATGTCCATTTTTGGACATTTATTTTTGTCCAAAATCGGAAAAAGTTCCCGGAATTGGAACAATAAAAAACGTTCAAAAATATAATAAATTGAAAAAGATACTTAAAGCCGTGGTTCCTTTTTTTCAGCGATTTTATAGAAAAACTTTACAATAAAATAAAATATTATTTACGAAATTAAGATAATATTTATATAATATATAATGCCACAAAAAACCTTGTTGACACTTGCTGTAAGCGGAAACCAAGCAGCTCGTAAATATAACAACTGTCTAATGACAAGCAAAAACCCTCTTGATTGTTTTTTTGATATTGTCCCTTCTACTCCTGTTCCTCCACCAGTAGATAAAGAAGTTACTGTAAAAATTTTGGAAATAAACGACACATATCAAGCCAACTACTTTGGAAGATGGGGACAAAAAGCACTTGATATTATTAACAGTAATACAACTCCTGATACTACATTTGTCAAAATTTTTGCAGGAGATTATTTGTTTACAAATAAGTATTCATCTATAATGGAAGGACACGAAATGGTTTTATCATCAAATGCTTGCGATATTGATGTAGGATCATTAGGAAACCATGAATTCGATAATGGTACAGATACTTTAAATGAATTGGCAAGTATGTCTAAGTTCCCACTTGTCTGTTCCAACGTTACCCCAGAACAAGCTGCCGCTCTAAATCTATTGTCAACATATTCATTTGTTAGAGATGGAATACAATTTGGTGTTGTCGGTTATTTAACACAAGAAGCTCCTCAATTAAGTACTGGTGCAAAAGATATCACTTTTTATGACCTTGATTATATGTTCGACAATTATAAGGTATTTTTACAAAGCAAGGATGTAAGAATATTATTATTTCACGAAAATATAGATGTTATTGTTGATTATATGGCTTTACATCCAGAATATACTACACTTATTGATGCAATTGGTTGCGGACATCAACACATCATTTATGCCGATTACATTCCTTCAATAACAGGATATAATATCCCAGTAGTAGAAATGGGTAGTGATGCAATTGGTTTAGGATATATGGAATTATCCTTTAATACAGTAACAAGAAAATGTGTCAGTTCATTTGTAGAAGTTATTCCAATTGACCCAACACAACCAGAATTACCACAAGTAGTTATACTAGATAAATGGGTGAATAGTATTTGTGATCCAATATTCCAAGAACCAATTGGTACAGTTATTAATTACAATTTGAATGGATTAAGAACACAAGTGAGAAACTATGAATCAAATTTGGCTGATTTGATGGCAGATGCTTATTTATACACAGGAACAGTTACTACACCTTTGGGAGCACCACAAGGAAACGTATTTGCATTTTTAAACGGAGGAAGTATTCGTAATAATAGTATAATTCCAATTAGCACAGTTTTCAACACTGGAACCGTTTACCAAGTCATTCCATTTAACAATCTTCTTGTAGCAATTGAACTAATTGGCAGAACAGCCGCAAATAATTTCATTAATTATATTGCTGGTGTATCTTTGTCTAGAAGAAATCAAGGCAGTTGGGCTCAAATTAGTGCAAATTTGGTTTTCAATTACACAACTGGTAGTTATACATTACAAGGAGGTACAACAAGTGAGACAGATAAATTTTATTGTATTACTTATGACTTTTTAGCAAATGGTAATGATGGATATACTGAGCTACCAAATTACAATCAATTGAATATGGGTTACCCAATACAAAACTCTGCAATAACCTATATTAAGACATTAGGTGGAACAATATCATATACTGATGTTTATACCAGAATTATTGTATAAACCACAATTATAGAAACTCAATAAAATAAAAATAACATGTTTATAAGATTATTTTTATTTTGCAAAACACATAAATTTTGACTTAGTATAAACCTATTTTCTGGCCTTTCTAGATTTTCTAGCCTTTCTAGATTTTCTTCGCATAGTTTTACGACTACGTTTTGTCTTCTTCTTTCTTGTGGTTCTTCTTTTCTTTTTTGTCTTACCTCCTTCAAATTCTTCTTCATAAATTGGATTCATTAAAAAATCGTCTTCATCAGCCCTAGCCCTTTTTGTTTGGTCTTCTTTATATTCATCGTCATTATTAGTAAGACTTTTCGCATCATTATCATTATTATAAAAACTACGAGTTGTACGCTTTTTATCATCTTTATAGTTAAATATTGTTTCAGGGAAATCAAGATTTTCTTTGTCAACTTCATAATCAGACATATGTTCTTCATCAAAGTCTAAAATCGCTGGTTGTCTAGTTCTTTCAAGTTCTCGTTGTTTTTTCTCGGCTTTCTTTATGGCGTCGTGTGCGTTTTTCATACGGACTTGGTCTTTCCATGGTATAAATTCATTACCTTCTTTGTAATTAGCGTTACTTACCCACTTACTCATACTTAATATATATATAGTATGGCGATAAAAAATGTTTTTATTTTTTATATTAATAATTTAACGGATTATAATTATTTTTACGTTTTTTATATTCATTCCAAACATATTCTTTCTCTTTTTCTTCTAATCTCTTTTGTTCTAGTTTATGTTGTTCTTCTAATTGTTTCTTATTATTTGTTTTACTTATTTCTTCATTCAATTTAATTTCAAGTTCTGTTATTTTTGATTTTAAAGTTTGATTAATTTCTTTAATTTTCTTGTTATCATTTAAAATATCAAGATATACTGTTTGTATATTTTCTATATTTTTTTCAAGTTCTAAAATTTGTTCTTGTTGTTGTTGTGTTTTAGAAATATATGTTTGCATTTTTATTTCAATATCTAAATTTTCTTCTGGATTTTCGATTATATTTTTAATTTCTTGTTTAATTTTTAGAATTGTATCTATAACCATTTCCCAGTATCTTTTATAAACGTGTTTTTGAATTCCTTTATCTTGTTTAGTTGTGTCTTGGTAAGAAATTTTATGAAAATAATGTGGATGTGTATTATTAATCTGTTTTAAATCGTCGATTGTTGTTTGAAGTATCAACGATTTTATAATATTAATAAAATATTTTGGAACAGGAATATTGTCATTTATGTTTATTATATTTTTTATTCCACTAACAGAACTACCTTGACCTGTTGTATGAACGGAACTTTGACTTGAAATGTTTACATTACCATTTGTGTCAATTTTAAATAAATATTTGGTTGAATAAGGGCATCCACCAAATCCTGGTTCATCATCTCTTTGAAATTCAGTTTCAATATCTAATACATATGTTGTCATAATTTGTATTATTTTAATCAAAATCTTTAAGTAATTTTATTATATAATATGGCGATAAAAATATAAATATATCATTCTGTTTAAATTATAATATTTTTGAAAAAATAATGGAAAATTCTGGTAAATTTTGGACCAATGATGAGGTTAATCAATTAAAAAAATCATATATTAATGAACAAAAAGATATAATAGAAATTGCTTATATTCATAAGAGATATCCTGGTGGTATAATTGCAAAATTAAAATCATTTGGAATTATAACTGAATCAAATGAAGCGCGTGGGTACGAAAACTATAAAAATAGTGAATTATATAAAGAGGCGAGTGAAAAAGCTAGAGAAAGATATACAAAAAAAGAAGAGACAAATAATAAAAATGCAAAAATAGTAAAAGAACTAGAATATATTGAAATAAAAAACAATATGTATGAATTAAAAAATGAATTAAAAGAGGTTAAATTGGAACTAAAAGAATTAAAAATATTGCTGACTAAATTTATGGCTTCTGTTGATATTTCATAATGAGATTATAAATTGTTTTAAATATAATAACCATATTTCTTAACAAACTCTACCATATTTTCAGTTCCCATAGAATGATTACAAACAGCACAAATTGGTCTCAAATTAGTTATTTCTAATGTCCCACCATCCTTTTCACTAATAACGTGCCCCACCTCAAAATCCGTGTTTTTAATGAGTGTCTTCTTACAACAAATACAACGATGTTCATTTATATGACTTCCTATATACAAATTCCATACATGTGTTCTAACACTTTTAGGTATTGATTGTTTTTTCTTTTTCTTTTCTTCTGCAATAATTTTTTGTTTCTGTTCTTCTTCCATTTTCATTTTTTCTTCTTCTTGTTTTTTTTGTTGTTGTTCTTTTAATTCAGTTAACCTTTTAATCTCACTGTCAATATCATTAATTTCATTAGGACTGTTATCATTTTCACATTTTTTATTCTTTTTTTCACTTTTTGAATTTATATTATCAATATTATTGGTTTCAATTAATATATTACCAGTAGAATTGTTGTTAATATCATTTTGATTTTTAATAAATAAGAACATTTTTCTATCACATAATGAAGAAGAATTCATTATCAAGTATATCAATTCTTCTTTTCTAACACCCGATATACCAGATAATTTATTGTCACGACAAATATTTTTCAATTCGTCTTTTGAATAATTTTTCAAAATTTCCCACCCCTTTTCAAATTCTGTTATTAACGCACTTTTCACCTCGTTTTTACTATTTTTTTTATAATTCGTGATATTGTTTTCTTTACATTTTTCTTTTAATTCATCAAAATTCAAATTATTTAATTTTTCTTGAAATTGCAAATTAACGAAATTAATTTTAGATTCATATGATTCTGTTGTTTTTAAATCACTATTAGTCAATTCTGATATAACAGTTTCATTATCATTTATATTAATAGTTGAAGTTTCAATCATTTTATTTATTTATAATAAAATAGTATAGTCTTATATTGTTATTTATATTAATACTAATATAAGAAGTCAATTTAAATCAATTTTTTTTAATTTATTTAATACATTCTCATTGTTTTTCTATAACTCTTTTTCAAAGATTTTTTTGTAATACGTTTTCCACCTTTATGTGAATCCTTTCTTGTTTTATTGTAATTTCTATTTCTCATTTTTTTTGTGACTATTTTTTTATTTTTTGAACCTCCATGTTGTTTATCAATAAAATACTTATAAAAATCTGGTTTAAAGTGTTTAAACATTTTATAATCAGTTTGAAATGCTCCCCATTTGGTAGCTTTAATAATTTCTTTAAATTCATCAGTATTAATGGCTTTAACAATATCATCCCCTTGTTTTCTAGAAGTAATTGGTATACCAAATGTAAGTTCTGACATTCCATATTTACCATCATAATCATTGACAGGGTATTGTTGTTCATTAGAATTTAATAAAACTTTTGGAACTCCAAAATGCCCTTTTGATTTATCATTAGTATAAATATATACTAATCCTTCCTGTGTTATTCCATGAACAACTGGATATTTATAAGTATCAGTTTTTTCAAATTTAGTTTTATTCATATTTTTTGAACTATGATAAAAAGTATTATATATAACTTTAATTCCTTCATCTTCTGTTGTCATTATTTTTTTTATATTTTTAAAATCATAGTTTGGTAAAAACATCCATTTACTCAAATCTAAATCATTAATCTCATCTTTTTCATCAATTATTTTACTATCTTTATAGATTGGTGTTTTTTCTATTATATATAAATCAAATCTTTGTGAAACATTAAATAGTTTTTCACCATCCTTTTTATTAATAATTCGCAACCAAACTAACTGATTGTCTTTTGTCATTAATTGATATAACTCATTTTCTGGTTTTCTCCAAGGAGGAGGAGTAATAAAACATAAAAACCCTTTGTTTACTAATATGTCTAACGATTTTTTAATAAATTTATCCCATAATATTCCTTTACCAGCAGTTGTTCCTTCAATACCTTCCTTTTTTGGAGTTTGAAATGGAGGATTTCCAACTATTATATCAAACTTATCAACACCAAATTTCTTGAAACATTTATCACTATCATTCAAAAAATCAGCACAACATATATTTGCATTAGAACCAAATATTCTCTTAGATATTTTTACATTTGCGGTATCTAGTTCAATCATATACAACATTTTTTCAATTATATGTTTTTTCTTACCAGCTTCATTTGTATATTTTCCTTCATATTTATCTGGTAATTTCTCTAAAAGTTTTTTATAAACAACCATCGGAAAATTTCCTATACCATTTGCAGGATCAAGCCATTTTAAATCAGGATTTTTCCAAACATTAGCAGGCAAATTATCCAATATTTCTTCAATCAATTTAATGGGTGTAAAAACTTCGCCATTCTTGTCTTTTTTTTCTTGTCTCACGGGCAAATATTGCTCGATTTTTTTTTGTATATCTTCTGAAGACATTGAATAAATTAACGCATTTTTATTTTTTCCCATTTCTCTAATATTATTAAATATAAAATTTGTTGTATCTCGCAAATTATTATAATTTGGATTATTCAACAAAATTTTAATATTTTCCATTATTTTCAAAAGTTTTCCATAATTAAATGAATTATTAAAATAACATTCTAAAACTTGCGATGTATTCATATTTTCACAATTACATAATTCACCACCCTTTTTTAACCTTTCAATACTTTTATTTAAACAATCATCTACATTTTCACAATCATAGTTATTTACATCTGAAAACAATGACAAAAGTGCTATAATACGAGGTAAAATATCTGTTATATTATTTATTATAACCGCATTTGAATCTGTTTCTTCTGCATCATCATCAACATCTAAATCTACATCATCACCCCGAGTATCTTCTTTATCGTCAAATTTATCTATATACAAGGGAGGAACGTATTTTTCTCCTTCTTTTAATGTAGTTTTTATTTTTTTATTCTTATCAGTATTATAGTCTTTGTCTATTAAGTTTTTCAAAGGTATTAGATCTTTTATTTCAACATCAATAAGAGATTTTTTAAATAGTTTCGCAATATTTTCAAAACTAGAATAATACTTGCTATAACCATTTACATTGAGGTTTAAATCATTTGTTAAATTGTTATACATTTTTAGCAGTTCCTTTTCATCAAGATTCTGTAAACCAAAACCATTTATATTAAAAAGTAATAATAACCCTTGTAAATGACTAATATTTTCTTTTATATTAGATATACTTTTTGCAGACGAATATGTTGCGTTGTATTCATACAAAAAATTGATAAACCTGTTTTTATTGAAATCAACATAGAAACCATATTTTTTTGGTTTGTTATATCTCTCTGTTAGAACCCTAAACATCGTTTGATAATTTACATCAACTGACTGAATATTGTCAAAATTAAACCCAATATCAACACAAGGAAGACTGATACCTAATCTTAATTTTGCACCTGTTAAAATAATTAGGTTTTTTCCTTCTTTATATGTCATAGTTTCAAAATCCTTTATTGTTTCTGATAGATTTTTACTGTCTACTGTTGTACCAATACCATATCCTTTAAAAATCTCTTCGTATGTTATTTTATCATTTTTATTAGTTTTACGCGTAAAATTAATTTTTGTATTATGGACGATCAGTATGTTATAATTTTCCCTGAAAAAATCGTTCTTCATAAGAGCAAATGCGAGACCACGAGTTACAGGTTCAATATGAGGAAGTCCTGTTTTTTTATCATTAGAGTCCTCATCATGGTTTTCCTCTTTCTTAACAGAATTAGTGCATTCTTTAACACAATTTTCACTGCTTACATATAAATCATCATCTGGCAAAAACCATAACTCCGAATGTTTTTGATTATAATCAGGTGCACCTATTTTTTTTAAATACCCATATATACTGTTTGGATGAATTATACTGCGACCATAATAAGTTCCAGAACCAATTAATAACTCAATTAATTTTTCAATTCTACCTGAATCATTAAATATATTATTAGGGTCTCTAAGTTCTTCTAATGTTTGACTTTGAAAACAAGCATTACATTTTAGATTACTATTAAAAACATCCTTAAAAACAAAATTATTCTCTATATGTTTTATTTTATCATATGGTTGAATTAAAACCAATTCAGGGTGTCTTTCATATTGTTTAGAAATTATATCTAAGTAATCATTACCATAAATGTTATGATACATACTAAAAATATACCTCATTATTTCCTTTTCAACACCTTTTCTACTATTTATCATCATCTCCATTTTTGTATCATTTTTAATATTTTTCATAACTTGTTGATCTTCATAACTCCATTCCAATATTTTAGGTTCTTTTTCATCTATAAAATTTGTTCTATATTTAATATTTGGTTTAGCGAATGTTGCAGTAACCATGATAAAAATATCAATAACTACACCAGAATTATTTAATGCATTCAAAATATTTTCAGAATTATCTGTGGAACCACCTTTATGTATTTCGTCAAAATACAAGTCAACCTTGTTACCATTTTTAAGCAATTCTTTATATTTTTCCAAAACATCATTTGTAAACATCGCAGTTTCATCTGCAACACCCTTTCTTGAAAGTTTTTTCATTTTCAATGTTTTATTTAGATTAGAAACAATTTTACCGGTCTTAAACCATTCCTGACTGAATATATATATATTTTTTTCTTGTAATTTGTTGAGATTAGGACAATTCTTTATATTATCCATTTTTCCAACAGAAGTTTTTATGATACCATACTTTGAATAATCCGCAAAATCACAAAACATCTTTATAAATTGCGACTCTGTTTCACTCTTAGCACCCAAAATAATTATTACATCATTTTCATTTTTACTTCGTTGTGATATCATGTTTCCAATCATATAAGATTTACCACTTCTAGGAACAGCACCCCAAATGAATTTTTTATAACCCTTACCATTATTATAATATTCCATTGTTGTATTTGTAAAATAAATTTGATGAAATCTTGGAGATAGTTCTGGTTTATCCTTGTTCTTATTTCCACGTTTAGAGAGAAAATCATCAATACTTGCAGAATTATGTAGTTCATATAACAACAGATTAAACCATTCATCTATTTCATAAACACCATAAATTCTATCAATTAAACCCTTACTCGCATCTCTTGAACGCGATAATTTTTCAGATAGAGATTGACTATTATTCACCATTAGGACTATTTTTGGTATAATATTTTCTTTGGAATCATATAATACTTGTGCTTTTGCAAATATTTTAGTCACATCATAATTTTTAATATCAGATTTTTCCTTGCTATAATACTTGTTTTGTATTAATATATATTCTTGTCGATTATTTTCATCCTTTACATTCGAACCGTTATCATCACAATCACACATCCATTCACATAAATTATTATTATTCTTTGTTTCAGTTTTAAAAAATATATCTACCACACCTCCCTCAGAACTAACGTTTATATCCTCATTTATCATTTCTTCTCTGGTCTTAATATTTGTTGGGTTATCCGGATTTTTTACAAATTTTTCAAGTGACGAATAAAATTGTTTATTTCTCCCCAGTTCTCCATTATCATAATCATACATTAAAAGTATTTTACATATTGCTTCAAATACGTGTTGTTTTTTGAAATTCTTTATTTTCATCGTATCCTTCTCAAACATATCAAGAAATGTCTCAAATGATATTCTAAATTTATCATCTTTTGCCTTCTCTTCTTTATAATAAAATCTTAATGCAGTTAATAAATCCTTAAATGTTGATTTCCTTTCAGGGTTAAAATATTTATATATTGTTTGGTATTTTGTCACTTCACAATTTGCATGATATTTATTTATCTCAGTATTCAAACCTTTTCTTTCATCCTTTAATTTTTGTTCTTTATCACACGGATTACCATCATTTTTATTTTCTTCTATTAACACCTGTTCTACTTCTTCTTGTGGAGAATCAGATTCAATAATTAATTTAATTTTATTTTTTTTTGTATTTCTTGTTGTCATATAATATAATACAATAATAAATAATTTTATAAATTCACTAACATATAAAACCATTTTCTAAATACACAACTCATTTAATTAGCATATTGCAACCAGGACCCATCTCTTTAAGCATTTTTATTATATTTTCTTTTAGTTATTTATGGGTTAATATGACTTAATTTATGAATTTTTTGTAATATTCTTTAATTTATAAAATTAATATAAAGGCTTTTTAGTATATTTATTATTATGAATATTCAACAAATAGATAAAGAACTACACTTATGGAGCTTAAAAATTAAACTTATAACGTCTTTGAAATATTATTTAATTAATTCTTCTCATATAGAATTATCATGTTTTTATAGAGTATTAGATTTATTGAAACAAAAATATAATGATGAATTTAATTTTCTTGAACAAGGTATAAGATGTAATATTCAAAACAATAATAATACAATTATTAATGTTATAAATAATATTTCACCATACGTACATAATTGTAATAATGAACTATTGTTGAAAGATATATTAAATAGTATTACTACTGGTATAGATTATAAGTTTAAACAAGAACAATTAGAAAGATTAATTATAGAAAATACAAATATCACATTAGAACAGAATAACTCTTTGGAACAAATTAATGAAAATACTAGTAAATAATAAAATTGAATTAATTATATATTACAAGAGTTAATTATATAATTAATAATGAGTAAGTGTGAACACGGAAAAAGAAAATCAAGATGTAAAGAATGTGGTGGGGGAAGTATTTGTAAACATGGAAAAATAAAATATATGTGTAAAGAATGTGGTGGTTCAGGAATATGCGAACATGGAAAAAGAAAATCAAGATGTAAAGAATGTGGAGGTTCTGATTTTTGTTCTCATGGAAAAATAAAATATCGATGTAAAGATTGTGATGGTTCAGGAATATGTGAACATGGTAAAAATAAACGTTTTTGTAAAGAATGTGGAGGTTCTGCTTTTTGTTCTCACGGAACACAAAAATATCGATGTAAAGATTGTGAAGGATCAAACATTTGTGAACACGGTAAAGAAAAATATATATGTAAAGAATGCAGTGGTTCAGGAATTTGTGAACACGGAAAACACAAATCATATTGTAAACAATGTCGTGGTTCTCAAATTTGCGAACATGGAAAACAAAAACCTTATTGTAAACTATGTGGTGGTTCTGCGCTATGTAAATCCCATTGGTGTGAAACATACGCATCAAATCCAAAATACGACGGCTTTTGTCTCAACTGTTTCATTCATTTGTTTCCAGACAAACCAAATACACGTAATTATAAAACAAAAGAAAAAGACGTTGTAGACCGCATTACACAAGCGTTTCCGGATTTTACTTGGGTCGCCGATAAACGTGTTCAAGATGGTTGTTCCGCTAGGCGTCCTGATTTATTATTGGATTTGGGTTCACATATTATTATTGTTGAAGTAGATGAAAATAAACATACTGATTATGATTGTAGTTGTGAAAATAAAAGATTAATGGAAATATCACAAGATTTACAACATAGACCAGTTATATTTATTAGATTTAACCCAGATGCTTATGAAGACATTAATGGAAATTATATAGAATCTTGTTGGAAACTGAATAAACAAGGAGTCATATGTGTTCCAAAAAATAAAAAAAGTGATTGGGAAGAAAGAATCGCAATATTGAAAGAAAAAATACAATATTGGATAGACAATCCTTCTGAAAAAACAGTTGAAATAATTGAATTATTTTATTAAATATGTCAATCGTGTTTTATATCCAAATATAAGTTAAATAAATATTTTGAAAATTCCCCAAATAGCACACTTCATAATAATATTTATAAATACAACCATAATACTATTACTTTTTAAAATAATCTTTTATAGATTTATTTTGTTTTTGATTTTTTAATGTTTGCATTTCTTCTTCTAATTGTTTATTTCTTTCTTCCAGTTTTTTTATTTTTTCTTCATACTGTAATAACATTTGTTTGGTTTGTAATAATTCATCAGTAATATTTTTATTTTCTTCAATTAATTTGGTTTCATTTAATGATTGTTTTGTATCTGGATATTCTTTTGTAAGTGATTTTAATTGACCGAAGATTTCATAAGTAAATATTACACGAATACCAGATTGGTTAAATATAGTAATCAATTCTTCTTTTGATACGTTGACTGATGTAAAACTTCCAACAATCAATATATATTCTCCATATCTTTGTTTTAATCCACTGCCTGGATATTTTTCCATATGTTTACGCAGTTCTATGTCCTTAGTATCTTTTGTTAGTTTAATTTGTGCGTTCATTTTTCTCAATACACAAGAATAATCATCACTTAATACAGGTTTAATTTCACAACATATTTCATTAAAATATTTGTATAAATAAATTTCTATTTTATATTGGTTTTCATTTTCTTTAACTACATATACATTTGATTTGCAATATTTTTTTATTATGTCTTCATAATATTTTTTTCTATAATTTTTATAATTTTCTTCAAATTTTATTTCATATTTTTGTATATATTCATTCTTATATTCTTCTTTATTTTTTTTTAAATTATCAAGATATATACGATAATCATTAATCTTCATGAACTTTCTACATTTATTATATAACTCATATGTATTACCATAATATTGTAAATCATATCCAGTAATATACGTTGTAGGTGAGAAGAAATGTTTAATGTCCATTCCTTGTGTTTGCGATGCTGGTTTATCAGGGATAATTAATTTTTCAACACGACTTGGTACAACATTTTTTTTCCCAAACTCTTCTATAAAAGGTTTAAGTTTGTCATTAACTATTTCTCTCAATTGCATCCTTTCTTTATCAGTGTATTTAGTATCACTGTCGTAATTTAAACGTCCATCTTTTTTATCAAACCAATTCACAAATTTGACATAATCAATTCCTAATTCTTTACAAATTACTTTTTTTTTCTGTTCTATAAATTCAACTCTTTTAGTGTTGTATGTTTTTAATTCAGATTCATATTTTTCTACATCTTTTTCATTTTGTTGTTTTTGTTGTAAATAAATTTTTAGTTCATTTTCATATTTTTCTAATTTATCCTGGTGTTCTTTTAGTTTTTTTTCACTTTCTAAATTTTCTCTTTCATTAATTCTATTTATTACATCTGCAAAATTATTAATTAACTCGTCAATTAACAATAAATTATTTTTATATTCTTCTTTTTGGTCTATATCATACTGTTCTTTGTATTTTAGCTTATCCGATATTTCTGTTTCCAGATTTGATATAATTTCTAGTGTTTTTTCATCTTTATGATAAAGAATTACATCCCAGTTAAATTTGTCCTCAAACTTAATTTTAGTATTATCAGTATTTCCTGTAAATTCAGGTATATTAATTAACCCAAAACATCTAACAATATTTTCATCTACAACCAAATTATTTAATCCTTCAACACTATTATTTTTAAATAGTAGTGTTAATAATTTTTGTTGGTTAATTTTATCTAAAAACAGATTTTGTAATTTATTGTGTTCAGGTGTTTTTCCATCTTTATTTGTGGTTATTGATTGATTAACTACTATATTATAGATTGGAGCCCAATTTTTATTATTAGCATTAAACCAAGCTTTATTTTTTTCATCTTTTAATACATTATTAATATACCATTCATCAGCCAATAATTCTGTCACTGGTCTTCCTACATATTTTCCACTAGTAACAATTGGTAAAAGTTGTTCTTCCATATTTATTATAGTTTTAATGTTATATAAAAATACTATGAACTTATTCATAATATTTTTTTCAATTTTTTATTTTCTTTTCTTTTCATTGCGACCATCTAAGACAAGTTATAGTCCAAATTTAATTTACTACAGATTTCATTAAACTTATCTTTTGGAAAATCTCCATCACCAATTACTTTTGTAACCATTCCAAATACCATTCTCAAAAT
>JACCDO010167426.1_pt1 | contig 17965 bp, 7 predicted proteins | sample 7446101 | NCBI WGS metagenome assembly JACCDO01 (sample SAMN15323440, study PRJNA562643) | freshwater metagenome | isolation source: river surface water | place: USA:Blue River Watershed | collected 2017-08-16 | reverse complement strand
TTAAATAATCTTTTCCATATAAATTACCTAAACCATTTTGACTAAATGTAGTTGCCAATGATATTGGAGGTACAACTGCACCAGTTAATGGATCTGGTTCACTTCCAACATGAACTGCTATTGTCGCGAAATTGGAACCAAATGAACTCATTATTAGTTTATGGTTAGTTTGAGTTTGAATGTACTTATCCGTTCGGTTGGTTATATCTTCCCGAATCTTTTAGTTTTGGAACCAATACTTCAACCGGAACTACTGCATCCACAATTAGTCTTGTAATGACAGTAGCTTAGAGTGCTATTTATTGTTGAATATGGATAGGTTGATGCATTTTATCGTCTTCCTTCTCTCCTTTCGTGACTTTTTTTCTTCTTTTCTAGTATTCATCATAAAACTGGCCGCCGGCCGCCGATGGAAAATTTCAGTCTGTTTCGGTCTGAATTTCAGAACTGAGTGCCGACAGTTTGCATCTGTACTATTGTACCTAGCCTATTGTATACTTTTCAGGCAAATAGACTGCTTGAAATACTAAGAGAATTTGATTAAATGGATTCCGATGTCAGCGATACTGTCACTGCAGTTGCAGTACTCGAGGCTGAAAGTAATGCTCCAAAAGTTGTAAAAGGTGAAAGGAAGAAACATAAAGATTACGATTTAAAGGATTTTGTTAAGACTGATGTGAATAGCTTGGTCCCTTGTTTTGCATTTTGTTGTTTTTTTCACAGTTGTTTCATTCAAGATAATTGTTGGCGTTGTACTGTTACACAAGAAGCTTGCTGTTGTACGACTAATTTAATTATATGTATGCCTTACTTATGCATTAAATCAGAATCAGAACTTTCTGGTAATTGTTGTCTAATTACTGAAGGCATATGTGGTCTTCATGAACCAGAAACTTGCATTAAAGCGGAATATCAAGTTATGTGTTGTGATGTACGTGTTGCATTTCCACTAGATTCAGAATTTCAACCATGTCTTTTTACTATATTAGGTTGGACTTGCTGTTTTGATTATGAATTTATGGCTTGCACAGAAGTTATGATTGCGGGTGAAAAAATGCTACTTTGTTGTCAACCATTAGACATTATGAAAAAATCATTAGCAGAAGCTAAAGAATCAGGAAATGTCAAAAATATTTAAGATACTGTGTAATTTATTATAATTTGTTTCCTTTCCATCTCTCTCTATCGATTTTCCTCCCGATCTTCCACACCCTTGATCATCGTCACGATTTTTAAAAAAGGAAAAATATTTGAATGCTTTCAAGTCTTATACAAATAGAATTTACAAGTTTCCGATTTCAATCGTGTCTTTTTTAGACCATGGTATTATTGAAATTAAGAGGAGTCGAAGTAGAGTTTCCATATGAGCCATATCCTTGCCAAATTGAGTACATGACAAAAAATATTGAAGCATTACAAACAGGTGAAAATGCGTTACTTGAGAGTCCAACTGGTACTGGTAAGACATTATGTTTACTATGTTCAACATTGGCCTATCAAAAGCATATTAAACTGAAAAATGAATCTCAATTATTGTATGAAGAGGCTTTGGATCCAATGAAATTTTCTACTGGTAAATTAAATAAATTAGAAGAAAATATTGTTATATTGTATGCATCAAGAACGCATAGTCAATTGGCTCAAGTTGCAAAAGAATTAAAAAGTACATCATATAGACCTAATTTATGTGTATTAGGATCAAGAGATCAATTATGTGTTCATGAAAAATATAGTAAATTTAAAGGTTCTAAATTAAATAATTTATGTAATATTGCGACAAAAGAGCATAAGTGTGACAAAAAAAATAATTTAGATAAATTTAATAGGAGTATTTTTGGGTCATTTGCTGCTCATCCTGTTAGTAGTGAAATAATGGATATTGAAGACATGGTAAATAATATTGGAAAAACAAAAAATATGTGTCCATATTTTTATTCAAGAGATTTTATAAAGAATGCTGAACTCGTTTTGTTACCTTATAATTATTTACTTGATATTTCGATAAGAAGAACAATGGATAGTAATTATGTCGAAGGTGGATCAGGACTTAAATTTTCACGATCAGTTATTATTTTTGATGAGGCTCATAACTTAGAACGTGTAGCATGTGATTCATCATCAGTTACATTTACTACTACAGATGTTGCAGAATGTATCAAAGAATTACAAAATACTTTACAATTATTAAAATCTGGGAAACATGCAAATATATATGATCGTCTAACAGCAGATGGAAAAAAAAGGAAAAAATTACCAGAACAAGATACAGTTATATTGTTATTAAAAGCTTTTTTTGATTTAGAAAGTCGTATAGATCAAATTCCTTTAGCAAAAGGATTGGGTAATACTCCTTCATGTGTTATGCCTGGTGATTGGATGGCAGATGTTTTTGAATTATGTGGATTTACATATCAAAATATGGCAATTATGCTTACTTCACTTAATTCTTGTTCTGACTTTATTATGGAAATACAGGCTCAGACATTAGGTGCTGAAGCTGCTGCTGTTAATCTTGCAATACCAAAAATGAGTTTTTTTATGGAATCATTAACACGTATTTTTAGATATGCAAATAAAGTAAGAAATAAAGCAACATTGTCTGAACATTACAAAGTATTTGTTTGTTGTGAAGAAAACAAATACCAAAAATCACATAATAGTAGTAATAATACTGATAAAAATAAGAGAGTAATAAATTTTTGGTGTTTTAGTCCTGGATTAGCTATGGAAGAATTTAAAGAAATGGCAGTAAAAACAATTATATTAACTTCTGGTACACTTTCACCAATGGATTCATTTAAAGAAGATATGAGAATCAAATTTGCAATACAATTAGAAAATCCTCATGTTATTAGTAATTCTCAAGTATTTGTAGGCGCACTTGGGGTTGGAACAAATGGAAATAAATTGAATTCTTCATATGCAGTTAGAGATACTATTGAATATAAAGATGAATTAGGAGTTACAATTTTACATTTAATTGAAACAATGCAAGGTAAAGGTATATGTAGTAATTCATTAGTATCAGCTAGTATTAATGATTATCAAAGTAATAATGTAGTTGCCTCACTAAAAGGACCAGATATTAAAGGTGGTGTATTAGTGTTTTTTCCTTCTTACACAATTATGGATAGTATGATATCTAGATGGAAAGAAGTGGGTAATCCAAGTTTATATGAAAGACTAAAATTAATTGCTGGAAATATTATTGTGGAACCTAGAGCTCGTTCGGAAGTTAAAAATACCACAAATTTTCGTGATAATAAATCCAGTGATGGTAAATATGGTGGAAAAAATATTGATGAGAAAGTACCCGTAATTATCGATGATATATCAACTGAAGAGAAAGAATTAATGTTAAGCTTGGTGAAAACATTTGAATCAGCTTTAAGTGCAAATGGTCGATGTTTATTACTTGCTGTATGTCGAGGTAAAGTTTCGGAAGGTATTGATTTTAAAGATGAACGTGGAAGATTAGTTATTATCACTGGTATTCCATATGCACCTCATTTAGATCCTTGGATTGTATTAAAACGTGAAAATTTAGATCAAAAAATACAAAAATGGAAACAAAAAAATAATGGTAGCAGTACTACATCTTCCACTGTTTCAAGTCAAGGAAATTTATCATATCAACAACTTTTAAAAGAATCATCAATTGATAATACGGCAAAGAGCTCACAACCAGCTGCATCATTACCAGCTGGCGTTATACCTCCTTATATTCCGTTTAATCAATTGTCACAAAGTAATAATAATACAGTAGCAAAGGTTACGACTAATACCATAATTATAAGTGATAAAAAGTTAAATGTGGCACCAATCCAGCCTAATAATTCAGGATTAGTGGCACCTTCCCTCGATGGACAAGCGTGGTATAATCAAGCTGCAAGTAGAGCCGTTAATCAAGCTATTGGACGCGTTATTAGACATAAGCATGATTGGGGGGCTATATTTTTATTAGATGATCGATTTTTATATGAGAAACAAATGAAAGAATTGAGTAATTGGTTGAGATCTCGAGTAGTAAAGTTTCCTTCTAATTCGAAAGCATCTTTAATTGACTTCAGAAATTTTATCACTGCCGCTCATAATGATCCTATGCTACAACCAGTACATGCAATAACTATCAAAACCAACAGCAGCAACAATAATAATAACTCTTCTAGTGCGAGCAGCAGCAGTAGTTATAGTGCGCCGGCGCCGTACTCAATGAAAGCTGCAAATTCGAATAATGTTTTTTCAAAAGAAATTGTTATTGATGCTAATGCATTGAAATCTGATGACAACTCTGAAGGCTTGACATTCATCGATCCTTCATTATTATTATCACAGGCTCCTAGTGAGACCAATAATTTGAAGAGCAATAGTAGCATTACTGTCAGTAATAATCGCAATACTATTAGTGTTGAAAGTGATTATCCTTCTATTGGTATAAGCAAACCCAGAGTAAATGAATCAGCAATCCCAGTCAAGTTTTCCTCTATATTTGGTCAACCCACTTCAAAAACAATAAATGCTGGAACAAAAGTAATACCATCAGTAAATAATACAGTTTTTCAAGCTAAATCGTTTGAGTTACCTGTTGCAAAAAAAGAGAATGATGATAATATTATTCTTGGTCCATTATTAAAAGGTTTAATAGGTGAAATGAAAAGTAAATTAAATGTGGAATTATTTGGCGTTTTTAAAGATATTATGCGTGATTTAAATCAAGAACAGGAAATAATATTTCAAGAAGAATTAAAAATGCAAGAGTTTATTGAAAAGCTACTTCATCTGTTCAGTTTGGCAAAGTTACCATTAAATACAAGCAAACAATGGTTAATGAGATTAAGTAATTTAGTTCCCAAGGATAATGATAAAGATAAGATTTACCGACAGCTTGTGACTAGTGTTATTGCTGCAGCTAATGCAGCTGCTCAACCAGTAAAAAGACCATTAGATTCTGCCATAAAAATTGAAAGTGATGTAAAAATTCCCAGAATAGTTGAAAATACAAGTAGGAGTACAGAAACAAGTAAAGTTGAGAAACCAGTCAAACCAGTGGTAATAATAAGTGATACAACTACTGAATCAACTTCGAATATCCCTACCAAGAGAACTTTTACCGTTATAAATAAAGCACCAACTACTACAGTTAACAACGTAAAATTACCTGATAGTTCGTCTCAAGAAAATGTTTATAGTCAACCATATAGTCAACGAACAAGTGATCGTGGATCAAGAAATATGATTGCAATGTCACAAAGTAAAAGTATATCGGATAAAAAGCTTTTTGCATCATGTCCAATTTGTATGGAATCACCTAAAGATCCGTGTGCTGGTAAATGTGGTCATATTTTTTGTTCTATATGTATGAATGGATGGTTGCATAAAAAGCAAGAGTGTCCAGTGTGTAAAAGACCAACGACTTTTAAAGATGTAGCAAAAATTAAAATTAAATGATATTTCATAATTAGTTTTAGAGCAGTCATATATTATCTATGTATTATTATATTTTCTTGTCATATTTAAAGTTCCCAGTTACGCTTAACAGAGACTTGAGTTCTAGATGAATCTGATTGTGGAATAACAACTTTAGTATTCCATTTTCCATCACGTGCATCATCTGACCAGTTTAATTCAACTTTATCATTTGGATACCAAGTTGTCTCTAAATTACCCCCACTCCATTTGCGTAACCATTGATAGTTTAAGCCATAAGTTTTAAGTGATAATGTTGGTTTAATCATATTATGATTATCAATCTTGTGAGCAACACTAACAACAGGATCCATATCAACATTATCAAGTGATACCTTAACAGAGGTAGTATCACAAACATCATATGCAGCACTTCCAAATAATTTCTTGTTGAAATAATTAAATCCAGATGATAATGTTAATCCTTCTTTAATTGATTTTGTAGTGAATGATAATTCTAATTCATCTACTTCTTTTGATGTCAAACTACCACCAGCATTAACATTGAATGATCCTTCATCATTATTTACTGTTACATCCAAATTAATTCTTTTGTTGTTTGGATCAACATGGGAATTAAAAGTAGCAGTACCAGCAGCATCAGCACCAGCAATATCAGATAATGCAAATGTGCGTTTAAAAAACAATTTAGAAGGCAACTCTTTTGTTAATTTAAGAATGTTATTGTAATGGAAACCAACTTTCCAATCTTTAACATCAAATGGCATACTATAATGAAATAAAATATTATGAGTGATTGATTTACATGTTATATATTAATTAGACAATAAATAAATGAAGTAATTCATTATTGAAGTACTATTAAATAATATTTTACCTAAATTCAAGATTTAAATCATCAGTTTCAGCTATTAAAGAGCATTTTATTAGTAAATTGTAACGACGAAGTAAAGAATAGTAATTTCATACCTAAATTGACATCTTTAATTGAGGAAACAAGTTTTCCACCTTTACCAAAGTTAAAGGATGCAGAGCATACAGAGATGACTGCTAAAACGACTAGGAGTTGTAAGAACATATTTGTTATTAGTTTTATTATGTGCAAACTTCAACTCAGTCGGGAAAAAAAAATTCTAACTGACGTCAGTGCTTTCAACACTGAAAAGTAAAAGTAATTAAATAGAAATTACGATATAAACACATAACATATGATTTAATATATATTGCGCTATAGCAGACGTTATTCTTTCGTGTGAAATTATTAAGTTAATTTTTACTTATAAAAATTTCTAGTACATTTACATTTAAATTTGAATATTATTAAAAATTTATATTCTCAAACGTATATTGAATTTAATTCATTCTATTTGTATATAATTTGACTAATACCGGTAATCGAGAAATAGAAAAAAAAAATTTTTTTGCTCAAATCTCTAAAAAACTTGACAAATTGATTTGTCCACCTAAGTTGTTTGCGGAAAAATGAAAGTAACAAATTTAATGGAGTCTTTGCTTAATTTACCAGAGCATATTAAGATGATAGTTGTCGGTTTTGTTATCCTTCACGTTTTTATTATGATTGCCGTCTTCGTTGTCTATAGAAAAGAAATTAATTCGAAGGAATGGGCTCCATTCTTAAAAAAATTGAAATAGAAATGGACTCAGGAAATTGCTGAAAACCTCTACTGCGATTAATTTTGTTGTTCATAAATAAAGTAAGTATTTGCATTTGGTAGATGAAGCCTAAATGATTATATAGTTTATGATACTAGCAGACGCAGTATCACAATATTAATCAATCAGGTTTTTGTTATGCAATTGCGAGTACTTTTTTTCTATTAGTATCCAAAGTTAGTTGCGTTAGAGATAAAACAGCATATATTCGTACTCCCTCACTCATTTAAATTAAAAATACTTGTTTCAATTGTATCAAATGAATATATTCCAAGTATTCACAAATATTTAATATTTACATTTGTATTTTAAATAAATTTTGACAATTGCTCATTTACAAATTCATTATGCAGACTAAAAAAATGTTGATATGCAACATTAAATTTTTTTGATTTTTTTAATACTTTAGTTTTCACTGCAGTTCTACATCTAACTAATGTATCAATTGCATTCGGTAAAGTTTCTGGCATATCAGCGGATGTATAACCTGGTATATTTGGCTTCTCATGTAGAATAATTCTATTTAATTTTGATGATTTTTCAAGGACACTATTATTTAACATTTCCATATCAGCAGTTGAAATATGCTTATTATTTGCGTGTGATGTGCTTCTTATAATTGATTGATATTGATAATTGGAATTATTTTTATTATCAAATAATATAGAAAATGAATCTATACTATTTACTTTCTTTGTAGCCACAATTGACGTGTATGTACTGTTAATTTTATTAGGGACAACAGGTTTTAATTTCAATTTAGATAAACTTGATGCAATAGATAAATCACTATTATTATTCCCATGATTATCTTTAATAAAATCAAAATTTGATAATAATGTACCAGGAGTAATAGTACTATCAACTGTATGAATATCTTCGTAAGGATCAACTGGTTCAGTTGTGTTACTATTGTAACCTGGACTATTTAATGATAATTTAGGAGAATGCAATGATTTTGGTGAATTTATTGTACTATTAACTGTTATTTGATCATAATCTTGGTTCATATATAGTGTATCAAAATGTTGAATCTTTTCTTTTGCCTTATGTCGTAATTTCGATAATCTTATATTATTTAAACCTTTCCTTAAATAACTTTTTGCATCAGATTTTATATTCAATGAATTAATTTTTGAAACATCTGCATGAGTATGTATACCATCATTTTTCCTAATACTATATTCATCTGAACCTAAACTACTAACACTTTTTAAATCATTCTCATCATTTATAAATAATGCTCGTATAGCATTAGATAACTCATCAATAGATATAGATAGTGAATTATCAACATCAATTTTTGAAAATAAATCTCTTATTCTCATTTGCTTTTTATGCATTATTTCTTCTAATCCGATGATAATAGGACTCACTCTTTCTAGTTTATCATCATCAAAAAATGATCCTAATTTATATTTTTTAAATGCCAATTTTACTTCTGATTCTGTTAAATCACCATCTGCGGATGGATCCATGAATCTTAACAAAGTAAAAATATCATCTTTATGCCATTTAGGTACTTTTATATTTTCACATAATGAGTCAATACTATCTCTTAATTCAAATATTGTTAATTTTCCATCGCCACCAACAGCACCTCTAGTATCGGATAAATGAAACCATTCTACTGGTGTTAATTTATTCTTATCTAACAAAAATTGTAATGATATCATCAAATCTCTTGCACGAGATTCATCATTATAAACAGTTTTTACTTGACGATGTTTACGGAATGCTGCTTCTAAATCAGGTAATAATATTTCATCATTTTGACGAATTAAACTATCATCATTCAAACAAAATGATCTAATAAATGAAATTAAATCAGAAATATCAGATTCACTTACACCATTAGAGTATGTAATATCATTCGTTGTAACTTTGTATTTAGATTTTGTTTTTTTAAGTTTTTCTTTAATATTTTTTAATTTTTTAAATGTCATGTTTTCATTTTGAATATATTTATCAATACCAGGTAATTTAGGACGACCTTGTGTATTATAAATAGTAGAGACAGATCCTGCAATACTTGTACTCCCTATTGATGATACTGAAGAATCATCAAGATCTGATGTTGAATTAATATTAAAATAACTGTCATTTGTTTCAGGCATAATTGTATCAGTTAATATAACGTCCTCCTCGGATTTTATTACATTATTCTGACTTATCTCATCGCTTTTATCCACAATAATACTTGATTGATTCTCCATAATTGGAATAGAATTAGTTTGCTCAATAACAAGTTTTTCATTCTCTATATCATTATCATCATCTGAATCTTCTTCATTGGTATTTGAATCTTGATGTAAAATAGTATTGAGTTGATTTAATGCATTGACAGTATCACCAGCAATAGTTAAATTATTCATAATTGTTCTGTTCGTATGATTCGATTCAATAGTCTTGAATTCTTTTGGACCAGCTAAATCTGCTGCCAATTTTAATGCTTGTTCTTTCAATTTTATTTCTTCTGCTGTCTGTAAACTATTAATATCAATATTATCCAAATTTATATCAATACCTTTATTAATGAGATCTATTAAATCATTGACAGATGTTGTATTCAGTGATATATTACTCACACTAGCAGTTGGATCGTATATATACTCATCAATATTGTTTGGTTGAGGTGAATCTAGTACAGGTGCAACTATCACTGGGACGGAATCATTATCATCTAGTACATTCTCATCTTCTTTATTCAGTATTGTATTGAATAAAGTTGAAGAATATCTTTTAATATAAAAATTGTCTGAATTAAGAGCAAATGACTTGACTAAAAATGTTACTGCATCTTTTAATATCTTGACACCATCATTCTCATACAAGTAATTATTACATAGACCTTTTTCGGCTATTGCATAATAAGTAAATGTTGATTTATTACCAAAGCATCGCTTCATAACCAATATAATATTATCTAATAAAGTAGATGCATCCTTAAATTTTTTATTATCCATCAATAACCTAGCTATATTGAGAAGTGAAATACATATCTCTAAAGTACCTGCAGGTACTGTAACATTGTTAATATTTTGTGCATTATCAAATGAAAAAGCAGAAATATCACCAGATTCAGGACTGATTAAAATATCATAATTATACAATGCTTTACGCATTTCAACTGCTTGTCTTAATGTAATTTCAGCTCTTGCAAATGATTTTGTTTGGCGTAAACAATCACCAATTTCATCTAATGCATCAGCTATTAATGGATGCATTATACCTACTTTCAATTTAAGTTTATTTATAATATCATTATCATTTAATATTGACAATGAATCATTATATTGACCTGATTCTCGAAGTATTTGTGATTTTAAAATTAATGATGAAAAATATAATGGATGATCTAAACCTAACAAAACCTCCCGTTGTATAATTGCTTGTTCACACAATAATAATGCTTCCGTATAATCACCATATAGTCTATAATTATCTCCTGTAAGATGCAATATTTTTGATATTTGTAAATAATCATTTTCACTATTTTCTAATCTAATTTTTAGACAATTACTTAATTTAGTCTTTGCTTCCATGTATTCACCTTTACATTTTAATAATTCAATTTCAACTAATGAACATTCGATTACTTTATAATGCTTGTCATCAAATAATTTAGAATATATAGCCATTGTTTTACCAATATGAGTACTAGCTATATCATATCTACCATATATTCTATATATATTACCAATAGCCAGTTCACTATCAGCAGTACCAACGTGAAATTCAATTTGTAATAATTTTTGTAAATTAGTTTGAATCTTATAACAAGTTTCATATTTTTCTAATGCATCATGATATGAACCACGAATTTCGGCATTTTTTCCCAATAAATAATAAATATCATATAATTTAGGATGATTTGAAAGTATACCACCATTAATATTCAGTTCTCTCATATCTAATACTCTTGAATATAGTTCATATGCATCAATGTAATAACCTTGTGCCTGCTTTGCTTTTGCTAAAGCTTCATAACAATCACATATTAATGGATGTTTTTGATTAAACTGATGAAAAATACTTAATCTGGTATCTAAACTTGCTTGTAATAACAATTCGGCATCAATAAAATTTTGTTTCCCACAAAAATGTAATAACAAAATTCCCTTATAATATTGCGCATAAGCAACATGAAGATGATTTGATGGATATAATTTCTGTATTATGGTTAGTGCATTGTCAATAATTTCAAATGATTTCAAGAAATCACCATTTATATATGCTGTACTTAGGGAAAGTAATATCATTGTATATGCTATACTATAATGTTCATTTTTACCAAATACTTTCATTGAAATTTCTAAAATTTGATTTAATTTATCAATTAAATCTTTACTATAATTATTATAATATATTAACGAAAACTCAATTTGAACTTGCATTACTTCACAATGTAAATATTTTTTTGCATTATTAACTGATTTCCATTTCATTCTACTACATATATCCTCTGCAATTTTTATACATTTTTTACATTCTAATGGTGACCCCATTTCAATTCGCAACTGCACTAGTTCTATATATATTCTTATTAAACAAGTACATATATAATCATCATTACATATGCTCTTAAATCTTTCCAGTAAAATGTCATATACACTAATTGCTTTAGTATAATATAGAAGACTATTATTATAATCTGCCACAGTATAATATACCCTACCTACTTTACCTAATAATTGAATTAATAATCCAACTGATCTGACAATATCAGCCATACTTATCTTTTTTATTGATGGATTATTATCTTTTTTCTTAGTCGGACTATTATTTGGTTGTAATTCTCTCATTAAATATTCATCAATATAGGACATTATTAAATTATCTTTAGTTGATTTATCAATTGCTTTACTGGGACTACCTTTCACTTTACTTTTTAATGTTATAGTAGAAATAGCTTGCAGATAATTAATTTTTCCACCCATTATATCATTTGTAAATATACATTGATCTCCAGCTGCTATAATACCAACAACATCAGCTTCTTCCTCCATTATAAATAGCAATAAAGTGCTATCAGTACAATTTTGAAAATAGTTTCCAGGAAGAGGAGTGAAGGAAGGTGAAGGTATGTATGTGTTTAAGATTTCAGCGATGTAACGATAGTACCGGTACCGGTAGTGCTTCTTTTGCTCTCATGCGCATCAATCATAAATAGAGAGGTCATTTAGAAAATTACAGTCAATTGATAACACTTACTATTGCGTTTTAAAAAATCTCTCTCTCGGGATTAATGTCTTTGTCTAATTTCAATACTGGCTAATCCCTGACTCGAAAACTCGAAAAGACGTCCATAAAGGAATCGCATTACGACTCATTACATTGTCACTTCACATGATTAATTAATCAATTTTTGATAATATCGTGCGATGTTTCAACGTTTAGTTATTCGGAATCCAAGGTTATTTTTGCATAAGAGCGGTGTATGTAATTTTAGTGTTGCATCACGTAAACATTTTGAGCGAAGATTATTGAAATATTCATGTCAACAAGTTTATGATATTGTAGCTAATGTAAATTCATATTACCAATTTGTTCCATGGTGTAAAGAATCTAAAGTAATAAGTAACGATAATAATAATCCTAATAAATTGAAAGCTGAATTAGTGGTAGGTTTTGGCATGTTTAATGAAAGATATACATCTGATATCATAATGGTTGATAAAGAAAGTATAAAAGCTACTTCAATAGAAGCTAGTGTATTAGAATATCTAATTTCGGAATGGAAATTTTCACCTGCATCTGATCCTAAATCATGTTGGGTTACATTTCAAATAAATTTTAAATTTAAATCAGAAATATATAATCATGTAAGCGATATGTTTTTGACTGAAGTAGTTAGTAATATGGTTATTGCATTTGAAGATAGATGTAAAAAAGTTTACAATAATAAATAATAGAGTCCAAATTGTTCTGAAATATAATGAAATAAATTTGTATAAAATTAACAATTTTTATATATCATATGAAATATGATGATCAGCTACACCCATAAAATACTTTGCCATAGCAACAGTGAAACGCTTTCTATATTGAGAAGGTTGAATAATTGTTGGTTCTTGTTGACCAGCCAACATTGTACCTACAGTTTTACCAACTCTTTCCATTTTTTTAATAAAATCATATTGACGCATATAATCAATAATTCCTATCACAATTTCATGAGATTCTTCATCAAATCCAACTAAAATAGAATAATCAACAATATTAATAACCTCTAAAAAGCTTGTATCATTAGTTATTGCTTTATGAAAGAAACCCTTCGAATTATACTTTAATGGAAATGGTTTACCATTTGTTAATTCCATTAAATTATTATCGAGTAATACTTTATGATATATTTTTTCTTGTTCGAATTCTTTATTATACTTTTTGGCCATAGCTTGTCTAGAAAATACTTCATCAAAACTTTCTATTTTTTCATTTAAATCAACATAACGAGATTTCATACTTCCTTTTAAATCAAAAACTCGGGATATTTTACGCTAGAAAATATGTTGTAAGTATATATATTATAAGTAGGATAATTAGTAAGTAAGTAAGCAAGTAAGTAAATAAATATATAAGGCTCAGTTCTCAAACTTTAAACATCCATAATACATATGTATAGTCAAGTTATATTAATATATCCTCATAGCCATAAATATCTATCAACAGACCATAAATATAATAGTCTTACCTTATAAAATATATTTTCCATGACTACAACATTTTCAGTAACTTTTTTTTCTGTTTCCTTATTATCATATCCAATTGTGTAAACACCAAGAATTTTACATAATACTGTAAAATATAAATTATCAAATAATGCATTTGCCATATAATCAAAATAAGCAGGAGCAAAGTCCAAAAACATTTGTAATTCAACTTTACTAATAACTTTCACAATAAATCGATCATCCATTGTTTTGGAGAATGTTGCACCAGATTTACCACCTTGTGCCATCCACTTGGCAGTATTAGCAAGAGAACGAATAAAATTATCATTATCATCACTTGATGTAAAATATGTTGATCTTAAAGCCTCAAACTGTGTTGCCCAGTAGACATCACAATAAAATTTACATAAAATTTCTTCATTATAAAATCCTTTATCAACAAATTTATGACGTATTGTTGATTTTTTTTGTGACGTCATTCGTGCTTTTAAGTGTAATTTGTGTTTATTGGCAGCAACTGTTTCATCTAAATTAATATTTTGAAACTTTTCAACATGCTCATTATTCAAAGCAGTTTCATTAGAAACTAAAAATTTCAAGTTATTATTTTGAATATTTGTATCATTTTGAATTATCTCTTCACCTTGATTACTAACATTACTATTTACTGGATTATTTTTAATTATTTTTGGTATCGACAAATCTTCTACATCACTTTTTTTAATTGGTTCTGAATTATAAACATCATTTGCATCACTTATCTCTTCAAGTATTAATTGGTCATAATACTCTTGTGATGCTAATGTATAAGCTATTATTGTTGCTAACTGCTCTTCGTATACACCTATGACTTCACCTTTACGACCTGGTTTTAATCCTAATCTACCTTCGGACAAAAATCCTAATTGAAGATTTAATTTCCCTTTATTATTATAACTTTTACCAGTCATTAATCTTGTTATAGCTTTTGTTATACGATTTGGTTTAGGTTTACTCGCTTTAGGATTAGGTGTTATATTAATTGGAGTCTCAGTATCATTGACGATATTATTATTGTTGTTTGAATTATTATTGAATTCCGAATTATTTGTTTGATTAAAATTTGAATGAAAAATTTCTTGATCCTCTTCATCGATCGGTTTTTTAGTCCCTACATCTTCAATATCATCAATATCTACATCAATTTCATCTATATCATCATTGTTTCCACCTAATAATGTTGATTGTAAAGCCAAAATATTTGGTAACATACCCACATTACTTTCAGAGGAAACATTATAATCATTTATAATATTTTGAATGACTTCGAGACGTTTATTCCATGTACGAGCTCTCAAAAATAATTCCCTTTTCAAAATATTAGGGTACCTAATATACATATCATCATCATGTTTGATATTGCTTTTATCTTGTTGCTTTATTAAATCATCTAATGTTACCAGTCGTTGCGAAAAAACATTGACAAATGAAAGTTCAATATCGTCAACGATAAATTGTAGTTCAGATATTATTTCATTAATTTCTTCTGGTTTAGTGGATAATCCTTTTATTTCACGATCAACATTCGTAGTAATTTTAATAAAGTCTTCCTTCAATGTTGTATACTGTGCTGGTAATTCGTAATATATTTTTCTTGCATACTCTATATGAGAGAATTCTGGAAAATCCATTGTTGGTCGAATATGTATAGAGTATGGCAATATTGGAAAAAATTCAATTCTTGCAGCATATCCTTCACAAGTAAAAAATAGTACATGTGAATCTCTAATGCAATGATTACAACCATTAGTACGACCACATGCAGTAGTATTATATAGTGATATTTCTAAAAATTTACCAAAACTCATTTTCCAAGTTTCATCACTCATTACAACATCTGGAGTTACAATTTTATCACATTGCTTGCAATATGATGACACATAAATAGGCAATTGCATAGGATCTTGTATATATGCTAAATTATCATCATTTGTATAAGTTGTGTCACTTAACCGATGTACTGAAATATCCAATCTACCAGGCTTATGAACAAAACTAAGAGTATGATCAATTAAATTTATACTACTTCCATGATTAATATTAAAACAACTTTCCATTAGAAATTGACCCAACGAAATATCATAATTACTAGTATAAAATTTAATACCTTTTAAATCATAAGATTTTTGCATATTTCCTTCACATGCCATTAATAATGAAGTAACTAAAATTTTTTGATGCTCAATAGATGCATCTAAATATGAATTATTGTTAGAATTTTTCTTATTTAATGGTATACCTCCTCTTATCTCTTCCTCATATGGCAAACCAAAATCAATATCTAAAGATGATGACAGTACCATTTTATTTAAATTTATATTGTCCTCATCAGTTATAAATGAATTAACAGGCAATTCTGCTGAACGATCACTATAATAGGCAACTTCAAGTCTTAAATGATATGCAATCATAATTGCATAATGTATAATTCTTTTAATTTTAGTTAAAAGTTCATAATCACCACCTCTCAATACTATAGAACAACCGAGTTCAGACGGACAACCTTGTAAATAAGCATAAGTTGAACCTTTTGATACAACATTCTTCAGTATTCTATTCACATTGTCATTTACTTTATCTTTATCTTCATCCTTTTGAATATGCCTAACAACAAATTTACCACAACTACCTAAACAATCATCACCATATTGCTGAATAGTATGATCAGTTGCTGGTAATAACATAGCATTAGTAACACGTGCAATACGTTCTAATAATGAATATTTAACATTTTGCATAACTAAAACCTCATTTTCAACAAGTATTTCTTGAGCTTTACGTGCAACTGATTTACCAACAAAAATAATATCAGGTTTTAGGGATAAAACTTTGTCAACAAGTATTTTAATATATTTTTCCTCTTGTTCAATTAATTGATCCATTGATGATAATCTAGCATCAGTCCTTTGAAATTCAATACCACCAGATAATATCAATATTCTTGGTTTATCTTTTATACAATTTATCAACATTTTTTTATGAGAAACATTTTTCCTAAATACAATACCATCAATGTAACAACTTTCCTCAATATTACCACCAGGAATAATTTTCAATTTAACATATTCTCTAATATCAATACTATCACCACGTCGAACATTTGGATCTACTGAAGAAACTACATTTTTTACTAATTGTACTATAATTGATTTCCAACATTCAGAAATATTTTGATTGTAAATTAGATTACTAATAATATATTCTAAATGTGAGGATGCTCTATTTTGTAAATTATTATAATGAAATAATTTTTGCGTTGAGGTTTCTTGTACTTTTGTTACATCAATTTCAGAAGTTACAGCAACATTTGTATTATCCAATGAATTAGAATCTGTCATTTTACGTTTGAACAATTTGTTTTCTTTATCAGTTCTATCAGCTAATTGATCATGACAAAGTTTACATGATCTAACTGGCCCATGTGACAAATTAATTTGTGATCCATCAATATAAAATGATGAACAAGGATTACAAAATACTTGTCCGCACATTCGACAATGATGCCTTCTACGATACATTGTAAATGCATTCTCACATCCATAACATACTTTACATAATTCATCTGGCATCCAAAAATCTTTATCTTTAATTGTAATACTTTCTGTACTATTGTTATTTACATTAACATCGATAATATTTTCATCTTCATCTATTAAAATAGGCAATATATACTTTCTAACATCACCCGGTCGAGGAAATTCATATAAACCAGTTAATGGATCTATTTTAATGATTGCATTATCATCCGTACTACCACTTCCAACAGACGTTATTGTAGCGAATATATTATTTGAAAACATCTTTAATTAGTATTCGAATAACATACACAAAAACAATACTGACGAAGAAAGTAGAAATGTAGAGATATCGTCACGAGGCAATGCCAAGATGTTTGATCGGATTTTGAGTCAAGTCCAAACAGGGCCGGGGACAAATATTGCGGCCACATGAACCAACTGAGTAACTTTACTTTTTTAAAAATACATATTAATTTAAAACATATCAAAAGGATTCAAAGAGGCAGCTGGAGCAGATTGAGTGGTATCAATAATATCAAATTGAGGTGGAGCGGAGACATTACTTGCACCAAATTGAGAAGGAGCTGAGACATTACTTGCACCAAATTGAGAAGGAGCTGAGACATTACTTGC
>JACCDO010730724.1_pt1 | contig 17967 bp, 10 predicted proteins | sample 7446101 | NCBI WGS metagenome assembly JACCDO01 (sample SAMN15323440, study PRJNA562643) | freshwater metagenome | isolation source: river surface water | place: USA:Blue River Watershed | collected 2017-08-16 | reverse complement strand
TGCGCCGAATTGAAGTGCACCTGCCGCGTGATGTGGACCGTGCCCTCCAGCACCAGCGGGTAGCGCTGGGCGGGGCGGCGGCGGGTGTTCTTGGCGGGCATGAGGGCGAGACCCGTACCAGAATAAATCCCCCGGTCAACCGTTGCGGCTGGGGCGCGCCCGCACGCCGGTCGACATTGAAGGGCGGCGAATGGAGGTTCGCGGGGCGGCTGCGAGGATGTGATCCGCCGAAAGGATACCCGACCGACCCATGAAGCGGGAAGCCGCGTCCATGTAGGTTTCGCAATGCGCAAGGCGTCCTCAGTCCCGACGGACCTTGGGCTTGTGGCAGGAGGCAACCGTACCCAGCGTGAACCCGCCCGTCCCACGCATGAAGATCCGCAAAGTCCTCGTCACGGCCGCCAACCCCCGCCAGCGCACCCTGCCTTTGCAGACGCTGATCGACCCGCGCGGCGAGCCGAAGTCCGCCCTGCAGGTCGTCCTCGAGGAGGCGGCCGGAGCCGGGATCGAGGAATTCGGCGTCGTGGTCTGCCCGGGCGACGAACGCGCCTACGGCGAGGCCTGCGTCGGTCTGCGCGAGCGGGTGCGCTTCATCCCGCAGGAGTCCGCGCGGGGCTACGGGCACGCCGTCCTTTGCGGCCGGGACTTCATCGGCGGCGAGCCCTTCCTCCACTTGGTCGGCGACCATCTCCCCGTCTCCCACACCGCGACCAGCTGCGCGCGGCAGCTGATCGACGTCGCCGCGGCCGAGGATGCGACGGTCTCCGCCGTCCAGCCCACGCGGGAGAGCCAGCTCACGTCCTTCGGGGCCGTCGGCGGCCGGCTCGTCGGCGGCGAGCGCCCGCTTTATCAGGTTGAATCCGTCCTCGAGAAGCCCACGCCGACCGTCGCGGAGCAGCAGCTGATCGTGCCGGGGCTGCGCGCCGGGCAGTACCTTTGCTTCTTCGGCATGCACGTGCTGGAGCCCGGCATCTTTTCGCTGCTGGAGGAATTGGCCCGCACGGAGCCCGGTCGCCCGCTGGGGCTCTCCCCCGCGCTGCACCTGCTCGCCGCGCGGAGCCGCCACCTCGCGCTCAGCGTGGCGGGACGCCGCTTCGACATCGGCGCCCCGTACGGACTGCTCTTCGCGCAGCTCGCGCTTTCCCTCTCGGGCCGCGACCGCGACCGCGTCCTCACGCAGCTGGTCGAATTGCTCGCCGTACGCGCCGACTGAGAGAAGGGAACCATGCCCGCAACCCTCGTCGACATCATCAGCTCTGAGGATCCGGCCGTCCGCGACACGCCCGTCGAAGGCTGGTGCAAGGGCCGCGGAGCGGAGGAGTTGCTCGCGGCCTGCCGTGAACTGGACGCCTACCGGCGCCGGGAAACCAACCTGTACCGCCGGGTGCGCGCACTGTTCTTCCTCTCGGCGATCCACCGCTACCATCTGCCCGCGCTGACGGGCCTCGCGCGCGCGGGACGCGTTCCCCACGACGGCTTCCGGCACCTGCTGGAGCGGCGCTTCGAGGAGGCGATCACGGTCTTCCTGCGGGCGCAGGAGGAGTCGGGGCCGAGCGAGACCCTCTCGAGCGCACTCGCGGCGGCGCACCACGCGCTGGCGTTCCAGACCCTGGCCGACCAGGTGCGCCGCACGGTGCGCTCCACCCGCGGCAACGCGTGGATGTTCCGTCTCGGCCACCCCGAGGACCAGCCGCTGCGCGTGCGCCGCGAACTGCTGGCGCCGGCGGCCGACGCGTCGGCGTTTCCCCTGCTGCGGGATTTGACGGCGGTGCGCATGGACCTGACGCATTGCGGGTGGAGCGACATCTTCTTCCTCGGGATGGATTTCCCGGAAGGCGCGCGGGTGCTCAACGTCTCGATCGACCTCGGGGTGCACGGACGCGATCCCGCGCCACGGCCGCCGGTCGAGGCGTATTTCCGCGTGATCCCGGAGCCGGTGATCCGGCTCGCGAGCGTCGACCTTGAGGCGCAGGCCACGCTGGCGACGATCGACGACGTCTTCGACTTCGGCCGGGACCACCTCGGGCTGCTGAAGGCGGCGATCATCGCGGCCGGCATCGTGCCGCCCGGCATCGAGCGCTCGGGCGCCGGCCTCGCGGAACTGCTCGGGGCGGTGTTCGGCCACGGGCGCGGCTTCGAGCTGGTGAGCAACGTGAACCGCATCCCGAAGGGCTCGCGGCTGGCGGTTTCCACCAACCTGCTCGGCGCGCTGATCGGCGCGTGCATGCGGGCGACGGGGCAGATCGCCTCGCTCGAGGGGCCGATGACCGAGACGGAGCGGCGGATGGTCGCCGCGCGGGCTATCCTCGGTGAATGGCTGGGCGGCTCGGGCGGCGGCTGGCAGGACTCGGGCGGACTCTGGCCGGGCATCAAGCTGATCGAAGGAGCGCCCGCGGTACCCGGCGACCCGGAGCACGGCGTGAGCCGCGGCTGCCTGCTGCCGCGCCACACGCTGCTGGGCCCGGATCGCGTCTCCGAGGGGGCGCGTAAAAAACTGCAGGAGTCGCTCGTGCTGGTGCACGGCGGGATGGCGCAGAACGTCGGCCCGATCCTCGAGATGGCGACGGAGAAATACCTGCTCCGCTGCGGTCCCGAGTGGGAGGCGCGCCGGCGGGCGGTGGCGACGCTCGACGAGATCCTCGCGCTGCTCGCGGCGGGCGACATCCGAGGGCTGGGCCGCGCGCTCACGGCGAACTTCTTCGGCCCGCTGCAGAGCATCATCCCCTGGGTGAGCAACCGCTACACCGAGATGATCATCGAGCGCACGCGCGGCGCCTTTGGCGACGACTTCTGGGGGTTCTGGATGCTCGGCGGGATGTCGGGCGGCGGCATGGGCTTCATCTTCGCCCCGCAACGGCGGGCCGAGGCGCAGCGGCGCCTGCTGGAGATCATGCTGGCGGCGAAGCGCGAACTCGAGGCATCGCTGCCCTTCGCGATGGACCCGGTCGTGTATGACTTCGCGATCAACGGGAACGGTTCCGTCTCCCACCTTCTCACGGGCGCGGACGCGCTGCTGCCGCCGGCCTACTACGAGCACGCCGCTCCCGGATGGCTGCGCCGCGAGGCCCGCGACCTGAGCGCCCGGGAACGGGGCGACCTGCAGCGCTTCACGGCGGCGGCGCGGACGCGGCCCGAGTTCGCCCGCGCTCTGCCGGCGCTGCTGGACCGGATGCTTCCGGCGGCGGAGGCCGGCGGTTCGGCGATGGACCGCCTGGAAAGGATGCTCGCCGAAAACGGTTTCGACCGCACCCAGCACGAGCAGATCCGCGTCGACCTGCGGGCGGGGCGCATCGGTCTGGCGATGAACCGACTCCCGGCCAGCACGCGGATCGAGGACGTCGCCCCGGGCGACCTCTTCGACGCCTCGGCCGAGCATCGCGAGTTCCGACGGGCCGGCGAGGCCGCTCTGCGACGCGGTGAGGTGGCGGTCGTCACGTACGCGGCGGGCGTCGGCAGCCGCTGGACGCAGGGGGCGGGCGTGGCGAAGGCGCTGCACCCGTTCGCCAAGTTCGGCGGCATCCACCGCAGCTTCGCCGAGGTGCACCTCGCGAAGTCGCGGCGCACGGCGGCGGAGTTCGGCGGCGCGGTGCCGCACGTGTTCACGACGAGCCACCTTACCCACGCGGCGATCGCGCGGCGCCTGGCGGAGCTCGGGCCGGCCGGCGCCGGCGCGCGGCTCTCGCCCGGGCGCTCGATCGGCCTCCGCATGATCCCGACGGTGCGCGACCTGCATTTCGCCTGGGAGGAGACCGCGCAGCAGCGCCTCGACGAGCAGAAGGAAAAGATGCGCGAAAGCGTGCGCGCCGCGCTCGCGCAATGGGCCCGCGCGTCCGGAGAGGGCGGCGATTACACGGAAAACACACCCGCCCAGTGCCTGCACCCGGTGGGGCACTGGTTCGAGATTCCCAACCTCATCAAGAACGGGACGCTCGCCGCGCTGCTGGCCGAGCATCCGCAGCTCAAGGTGCTGCTCGCCCACAACATCGACACGCTCGGGGCGACCGCCGATCCCGGCCTGCTCGGCTGGTTCCTGGCCTCGGGGACCACTCTGGGCTGGGAGGTCATTCCCCGGCGCATCGAGGACCACGGCGGCGGCCTTGCACGCGTCAACGGCCGCCCACGGCTGGTCGAGGGCCTAGCGCTACCCCGCGAGGAGGACGAGTTCGCCCTCACGTATTACAGCACCAACACCTGCTGGATCGACATCGACCGGCTGCTCGCCCTCCTCGGCCTGGACCGGGGCGATCTCAACGATCCGGAGCGCACTGCCGCCGCCGTGCGCACGTTGGCGGCGCGCTTGCCGACCTACGTGACCCTCAAGGACGTGAAGAAACGCTGGGGCCATGGCCAGGAGGACGTTTTCCCCGTGGCCCAATTCGAGAAGCTCTGGGGCGACATGACCGCGGTGCCGGAGTGCTCCAGCGCGTTCGCCGTCGTGCCGCGCCAGCGGGGCCAGCAGCTCAAGGACCAGGCCCAGCTCGACGGCTGGGCGCGCGACGGCTCCGCGGCCCACGTGGAATCCCTCTGCGCCTGGTAGCCGCGCGGCAGGCGGCCGTCGGCCGGCCGAAGGGAGCTCTCGCCAAATGGCCCGGAAAAGGTAACCTCTCCTCGGAGCTTCCGTCAGTTCCCCATCCGCCCCCGTCATGAGTCCCCTCCTCCTGAAACCCGTCCGTTCGAAGCGTAGCAACCTGAGGCTGGCCGCCGTGCTCGTCCTGCTGACCGCGGTCACTTCGGCGTGGGCCCAGGTGCGACCGACGCCCCTGCCCGGCGGGGGCGGCAACGCGGGGGGCGGCGGTGCGGGCGGCTTGTTGCCCGGCGGCGGTGGCGCGGGCGGCCTGCTACCCGGTGGCGGAGGGGGAGCCGGTGCCGTGACCCAGCCCACCATCATCGCACCGGCCGGCGCGCTTGTCGGGACGCCCACCAACGCCGCCGTTGTCCTCGGCCAGGCCGGGCAGGTCGGCACGTCGGGAGTCACTTATCAATGGAGCATCACCGGCGGCCGGATCACCTCTGACGCCCGCATCGCGGCGATCACGTTCGTAGCCGACGCCGCCGGCGTCGTGAACCTTGCGGTCAACGTGGCCGCCGGGGGCTCCACCTACATGCCCACGGCCACGGTCACGATGCTTTCCGCCGAGACGGCGGGTGTGATGACGACCACGGCGACGGTGGCCGCCAGCGCAACGAGCGTCACCGCAACCGTGCCCGCCGCGCAGAACGGCGACCGCACCTTCCGCTGGGTCGTCTCCGGCGGCGCCCAGATCGTCAGCGGCCAGGGCACCAACTCGATCACCTACCGCCCCGGCGCCGCCGGCCTCAAGGAACTGGTCTGCAACGTCAACCTGCAGAACGTCGTCACGATCCCCGTCCGCGCCTACGTGCTGACGTTGGGCACCGGTGCTCCCGTCGCCCTCACGGTCAATGCCGGCAGCGGCGGCGGGTCCTATCCGGCCGGGTCGCGGGTCGACATCGTCGCGAACCCGCCCGCGCCGGGCCAGGTCTTCGACCGCTGGACCGGGGATGTCTCGGTCCTCGGCAACGCCGCGCAGCTGCCGCTCATCCCGCGCGTCACGATCACGGTGCCCAACGCGGCCGCTACCCTCACCGCCACCTACAAGGCCGCCCCGGTCTGGACCGCGACTTCCATCGCCAATTTCAATCCTCAGAACCAGACCGGACCGAACAACACGACGACGACGGTCTCCACCACCGTCGCCTACCACGTCCCGGCCAACGCCACCGGCCTCGTCTTCCTGCTGCACGATGCCGGCTCCAGTTCGGCCGAATGGTTCGAGCGCCCCAACCAGCTCCTCTTCGCCCGCGAGCTCGTCGCGGCCGGTTACGGGGTGGCCGCGTTGAACAGCATCAACCGCACGGCGGGGACCTGGGCGGCCCCGGCCGCGCTCGCCAACAACCTCGACGCCCTCAACCACGCCGCCGCCATCGACCGCCTAGTGAGCCTCGGCGCCCTGACCGCGGGTAAGCCGGTGTTCTTCGTCGGCCGCGGCGCCGGCGCCAACGCCGCCTCCCGCTACGCCGACCTGCTCGCCGCGGCCAGTCCCGCGCGGCCCGTGAAGGGCAGCGTCGTCTTCCTTTCCTCCGGCATCGACACCCTCGCGGTCACCTCGAAGGTGCCGCAGTTCTTCGCGCTGGCCTCCAACGACGACCTCCTTGGCGCGGCCGGCGTGCAGGCCGCGCGCGACTCCAGCCAGCTCCTTCTCGGCCGCGGCATCCCCACCGGCGTCGTCGCCACCACCGTCACCCCGCTTTACCCAGGACGCCTCCGTGCGCTCGCCCTCACCGGCACCTTCACCGCCGACGATGCCCAGGCGACTTGGTCCGCCCTGAAGGCCGCGAAGATCATCGACGAAAACAGCTATCCGCTCGCGTCCCCCTCCGCCGCCACCGTCTCCGCCGCCCTGCCGGCCGCCCTCAGGGCCCGCGCGGCCGACGTCGCGGCCGAGATCGCCGTCGCCGCCGCCGACCGCGAGTTCTTCAGCGAGGGCAACAGCCGCATCATCACCTTCCTCAACAACCGTGCCGCCGACGCCGCGCCGCCCGCCCCGGGACGTCTCGTGAACCTCTCGACCCGCGGCAACGTCGCATTCCTCGGCGATTCGCTCACCGTGGGCTTCAACATCAGCGGCACCGCGCAGGCCACCCTGCTCATCCGCGGGATTGGTCCGGGCCTAGGCCGGTTCGGCGTCGCCACCGCCCTCTCCGCCCCGCGCCTTGAGGTGAACCGCGCGGGAAATTCCACCGTGATCGCCTCAAACGAGGGCTGGGACCGCCCGGGCAACCCCGCCTCCCCCGCCCAAATCACCACCGCCGCCGCCGGCGTCGGAGCTTTCGCACTAACGACCGGCTCGGCCGATTCCGCCCTCCTGCTCCAACTCAACCCCGGCACCTACACCGCCACCATCCGCGGGATCGGCGGCGCAGTCGGCGAGGTGCTCGCCGAGGTCTACGACGTGAGCCGCAATGGCACCCGCCTTACCAACCTTTCGACGCTCTCCCGCATCAACGCCGACGGTGACCTGCTCATCCCGGGCATCGTGATCGCCGGCAATAACCCGCGCTCCCTCGTGGTCCGCGCCGTTTCCCAGGGACTGCAGACCTTCGGTTACGGCTCCGCTGACGTCCTCGGCGACCCGCGCCTCGTCGTCTACAGCGGCCAGACCGTTGTCACCAACAACACCAACTGGGCCCAAGCCGGCGCCGCCGCGCTCACGGCCGCGTTTCCGGCCGTGGGCGCCTTCCCGCTCACCAACGCCGCCGACTCCGCCCTGCTCGAGCCGCTCGCCCCCGGCAGCTATACGCTGCAGGCCGGTGCCACTCCCCTCACTGCCCAGCAGGCCGCCGTCGCGAATTCACCCAACCAGATCGGCTCGGTCCTCGTGGAGGTCTACGAAATCCCGTAGCCCAGCCCGCTAAGCCGGGGCCGCCCGGCTCGCCGGCAGCTCACTTCAGCTCCGTCACGCGCGTTCGCCGGGCGGCCGCATCCGTCTCGACCGACCATTGCGTCCGGCGCCCCGCCTCGAGCGCGCGCGCAGCACCTTCCTCGGTCTGAAAGGTCGCGGCTCCCTGCACGAGTTCCACCGAACAGAGTCCGATCCCGATCTCCGTCATGCGCACCTGCGCGCGGAGGGCCCCCTCGTCCACCGAGGCGGTCCCCGCCGGAGTGACGATCAGGAACGAGGATCCCCGGGCCGAGAGCAGCCGCTTCAACGTCACCCGCACCTCGCCGCGGATCACCCGCAGCCGCGTGCGGGAAACGCTCGGCTCCGCCTTCCACTCGGAAGGCTTCAGCGCGGTGGTGAACGGCGCCTGCAGGAGCTCCTCCAACTCGACCTCGGACTCCGGCCCCAGTTCCAGGGAGGCACCGTTGGAAAACGCGAGCGTCGCCAAGGAGCGGCGGCCGGTGACGAGACGCGAGTCGACGCGCACCCGTTCGTCGACCTTGGCCGGCCGGAGCGCCTCCCCCGAGCGCACGCCCAGTTCGCCGGTGATGGCGGACACCGTGAGTTGACCGGGGCGGGTCAGGGGCGCCTCCGCGGCGGGCGCTGGAATCAGCAGGACGGCGGCGATCACCGCGCCGCCGGTGAGGTGTTTCCAAGCGGGTTGCATGGCTGCGGCGTAAGCGGCCTCCTCCGCGCGGCAAGCCTGTTCAACGCACCAGCCAAGGCGGCGGCGGTCACCACACGCGGGCGGCGCGTTGCGTTTCGATCGCGCGTTGCGACTGCTCGTCGAGCTCCGGCAGGAAATCCAGGCCGGTACGGCGCTCGATCTCTTCGATGGTCGTGAGATGACGCGCCGGATCGGCGCCCTCCGGCACATCCTGCGGCACGAGGAAAGCGAGGGTGCGCAGGCGGCCATCCTGCTCATCGATGATGATCTTGAAGAAGGCCTCGGGCACGGCGACGCCCCCGCGAAGCGTGCGCGGATTGGCGCTGAAGACCGGCCCGACGATCACCCAGACCTCACCGTAGCGGGCCGGCCAGCTGGTGGCGGCGCGCGTCTCAAGCTCGCGCCAGAGACCGGCGTTGAGTGCGTGCCGCTGCGGCGTGATGTTCGACATGAGGAACGTCTCGCGCTGCGCGGCCTCACCGTGCCGGGTCGCGATGGCGTAATTCGGCGCCATGTGCCCGCGGTCGTAGCCGCTGCCGGAGTAGGACTCGGAGCCGACCCGGGAGGCCGTGCGCCGGTCGACCTCGAACTTCTCCGGCCGCGGCTTCGGCACGGGGATCCGCGAGAGGTCGCGCACGTGGTACGCCGCCCAGCGGGGGTTGCGCAGGCGCTCGCTGTATCCGACGACGTAGCCGCGATTGGCGAGGATCCTCAGCTCCTCGCCGTCGGCCGCGCGCGGCTGCGGAGCTCCGCCGTAGACGATCGACTTGTCGCCCGGTGCGACGCGGCCCCGCGCGCTGTCGGCATAGTACAACTGCCAGACATCCCACGCGATCTCGAGGAACGAGACGTTTTTGTCGCGGGCGAAAGCGTTCCCGACGAGCCTTTCAACCTCGGCCTGCCGGCCTGCCGGCTGCAGGAGAAACCAGCCGCCGAGGAGAACCGCGGTGCAGAGGTTCGCAATCAGGACCCAACGCAGCACGGACGGCGGCAATGGAAGCCGGTGGAGCGGGATCGGGCGGCGCATGCGGGGAGATCGCGGAACGGGAATCAACGCCTCGGGTGATTTCAACCGCACAACTGGCCGGGCCCGGGGAGGTTTTCTGCTGCAAACCAAGTCGGGTACCGCGGATGCTTCGCTCGATTCCCCATGAAAATCCCCACCCTGCTCACGATCCTTTTCCTGGCGTTCGCCGCCGTCGCACCCGCCGCCATCCCGGGGATGCGCATGCCGCCGGAGGACGGCAAGCTGCGCATCATCGCGTTCGGCGCGCATCCCGACGACTGCGAGATTCAGGTCGGCGGCGCGGCGGCCCTCTGGGCGAAGGCAGGACATCACGTGTTGTTCGTCTCGACCACCAACGGTGACATCGGGCACTGGCGCGAGGCCGGCGGCCCCCTCGCCCGCCGCCGCAAGGCCGAGGTGGACGAGGCCCATCGACTGCTCGGGATCCAAGGCGTGGTGCTCGACAACCACGACGGGGAACTCGAACCGACGCTCGAGAACCGCCGCACGCTCACCCGCCTCATCCGCCTCTGGAACGCCGATCTGGTGCTCGGCCCGCGCACCAACGATTACCACCCCGACCATCGCTACACCGGAGTGCTCGTGCAGGACGCCGCCTACATGGTGACGGTGCCATTCTTCTGCCCCGACGTGCCGGCGATGCGGAAGAACCCGGTGTTCATGTATTACACCGACCGTTTCCAGAAGCCGGCGCCGTCGCGGGCCGACATCATCGTGAACATCGACCCCGTCCTTGAACGGAAGCTCGATGCGCTCGGTGTGATGATCTCGCAGTTCGCCGAGGGCGGCGCCAACGGGGACGCGTCGCTGTATCCCGCGGACCCTGCCGGTCAGGCCCGCCGCCAGCGGCAGGTGCGGGAAAACTTCACCCGCCGCTTCCAGTCCACGACCGCCCGCTTCATCAAGGAAGTCGCGGCGTGGCACCCGGGCGTGGAAGTGCGGTGCTCGGAGGCCTTCGAAGTCTGCGAGTACGGCAGCCAGCCCGATCGCGACGCGCTGCGGCGACTGTTTCCCTTCTTCCCCTGATGCCGTACCTTCTCCGACGGATCGTAGGTGGAGTGTTTTGAAGCGGTCGGCCGGGGAAGTCCGACCCTACCCGAGAATGGCTCTCCGTCGGCCGCTTGGGCGATGATCTACCGCTGCGGACGCGGCGCCATCGCGATGCGGCCTACTCGCTCGAGGCGCTAGGATGGGTACGGATCAACCTTCGGAAATGCAGTACAGGTGGGTATGGCCGCGGAGGAACAGTTCACGTCCGAGGATGACGGGGGAAGCGTCGAAGCGATCGGAAAGCTGGTTGGTCGCCACGACCTCGAACTTCGCCGTGTCACGAATGACCATCGCGGCCCCCTCGCGACCGATGAGATAAACGTGGCCGCCGGCGGCGAGCGGCGAGGCGTACAGGCCCCGCAGGCCTTCGAGCCGCTGGTCCTGGTAAAGCACCTCACCCGTGAGCGCGTTGAGGCAGGAAAGGAAGGCCTCGTTACTCTTGATCATGTAGAGCCTCTCGCCCGAGAGGACCGGCGACGGTACGTACGGCGCGCTGCGACGCACATTCCACGCCACGGCGGGCGTGTCGGTGACGTCGCCCTTGGCGTCGAGGCGGATGGCTTGGATGGCGTAGCCGCGGAACCCGCTCATCACGTAGACGAAGCCGTGCCCGACCACCGGCATGGGGATGACGTTCTCGGTGAGCCCGCCGGCTTCCCAGATGATCTCGCCGGTGGCGGGATCGTAACTGCGGGTGCGGCCGGCGGCCGCTACGATCGCCTGCGTGCGCCCGGCGGCCTGGACGACGAGCGGGGTCGACCAGGAAGAGCGTTCCTGGCGTGACTTCCTCCAGACCTCGCGACCGGTGCGCTTGTCGAGGGCGACGATGAAGGACCCCTCCTCCTGATCGCAGGTGATGAGGAGATGGTCACCGGCCAAGGCGGGGGACGCACCCTCGCCGAAGGAATTGCGCGTCCGCAGGTCACCCAGGTCCTTTTCCCAGACCAGCTTCCCGTTCAGGTCGTAGCAGTAGTAACCGCGCGAGCCGAACGTGACGTAGAGACGTTCCCCGTCGGTGATGGGCGAGCCGGAGGCGAAACTGTTGGTGGCGTGCTTGCCCTCGTGCGGGACCTCGCGGCGAGCGACCTGCCGCCAGACGGTGCGCCCGGTGGCGCGATCCAGGGCGAGGACGACGAACTCATGCGGCGTGACCGGCTTCATGCCGCCCCCGAAACCACCGCCGGGCGGACCGCCGCGCTTGCCGCTCCTCCCCTTGCCGCGACCCTCACCCTCGGGGGGCGGAGCCGGGGGCTCGACCGGCGCGGCAGCAGGCGCGGCGGACGCAGGATCCGCGGCGGCCTCGACGGCGGTGAGCAGGTAGACGCGATCCTTCCACACGATCGGCGTCGAGAAACCGAGGCCGGGCACGGCGACCTTCCATCGGATGTTCTCGGTGTCGCTCCACTTCACCGGCGGCTTGGCGCCGGTGACGGCACCCGTGCCGGCGGAGCCGCGCCACGAAGGCCAGTCGGTCGTCTCCGCGAGCGAGGCCGGGACGAGGATGAGAGCGAGCGGGAGGAGAAGCAGGCGGGGTGAGGAGATCATGGATTACGGGGGCAAAACGGGGGCGGACTGACGCGGGGAAAGCACGAAACGCAACCCGCCGCGGGGGTCAAACCGCCCCGCGATCGCGCGGAAGGAATCCTCGCTTGAACCTCCGCCGCAAACCCACGCACGCTCTGCCCATGAACCCCGCACCCGCCGCCCCGACCCCGTTGAACCGCTCCGCGTGGCTGATCTGCATCATCGCCGCGATCGGTTTCGCGTTCGACATCTACGAGCTGCTGATGCTCCCGCTGATCATCAAGCCGGCCATCGCGTCGCTCAGCGCGCCGCTGGTGGAGCAACTGGTGGCGGGTGGGATGGAGCGCGCGAAGGCGGCGGCGCTCTGGTCGCCGGGCGGCGACCTCTACGTGCAGTGGGCGCGGACGCTGTTCTTCGTGCCGGCGATCGCGGGCGGAGTATTCGGACTGCTGGGCGGCTACCTCACCGACCTTCTGGGCCGCCGGCGGGTGCTCACGTTCAGTATCCTGCTCTACGCGTTCGCGGCGTGCGCGGCGGGCTTCGCGACCTCGCTGGAGCAACTGCTGTTCTACCGCTGCCTGGTCTTCATCGGCGTCTGCGTGGAATTCGTGGCGGCGGTGGCGTGGCTGGCGGAGCTCTTCGTGCACCCGGCCCAGCGGGAAAAGGTCCTCGGCTACACGCAGGCCTTCTCGTCCTTCGGCGGCCTGCTGGTCGCCGGCGCCAACATCCTGGCCGCGAAATGGGCCGCTGACCTGCCGGCGATCCACGGCGGGCACGAGGCCTGGCGCTACACGCTGATCTCCGGCGTGTTCCCGGCACTCCCCCTGATCCTCATCCGTCCGTTCCTGCCCGAGTCTCCGATCTGGCAGCGTAAACGCGAGTCGGGCACGCTGAAGCGCCCGAGCATCGCGGCGCTCTTCGCGCCGGAGCTGCGCAAGACCACGGTGCTCACGACGATCATCTTCGCCTCCAGCTACGGCATCGCCTTCGGCGCGATCCAGCAGCTGCCGCAGATCATCGGCGCCCAACGCATCGGTACGCCCGCCGAGGCGGGCCACGCGGCGGTGCTCGCGACGGCCAAGGAAAAGGGCAAGGCGGCGATGGAAGCCGCGAAGGCGGCGAAGAAGCCGGAGCCCGTCGCCCAGCGCGAGATGCGGCAGGCCGCGGGCAATGCCAGCGACCAGATGGTCGCGGGCGTCACGATCTGGCAGGAAATCGGAGGCCTGGTGGGCCGGTTCGCCCTCGCGATGCTCGCCGTCGCCATCGTCTCGCGCCGCACCCTGCTCCGCGTCTTCCAACTGCCCGCGCTCATCCTTGTTCCGCTGCTGTTCTGGTGGATCTCGGGACAACTCTCCGATCCGGACAGCCTGACGTGGATCAAGGTCGGCATCTTCGTGGCCGGCTTCCTCACGATCGCCCAGTTCAGCTTCTGGGGTAACTACATTCCGCTCGTGTTTCCCGTCCATCTGCGCGGTACCGGCGAGAGCTTCGCCGCCAACATCGGCGGCCGCGTGCTCGGCACCGCCGCCGCCTGGATCACCCTCACGCTCTCGGCCTCGGAAAAACCCGATCCGGCCCGCATGGCGATCGTCGGCGCATGCGTCGCTGGCGCCTATGTGCTCATCGGCGCCCTGCTCACGCAGTTCCTGCCGGAGCCCAAGCCCGAGGAGTCCGAGTAATCCGGGCGGCGCCGGCCGCCGGCGACGTTTGACCGGCCGGATCGGACTCACACGGACCGCGACCTCACGATGCGCCTCAGCTTCCGTACCATCCCTTTCCGCCGGGCCTTCCTGCTCGCCGCGCTCCTACTGTCACCCGCGCGGTCGGAGGCCGCCGATTCGTCTCCCGCGCCGCGCGTCCTATTCCTGGGGAACAGCTTCCTGTTCGGTTCGGGATCACCCGTGCGTTTCTTCCGACCGGCGACGGTCACCGACCTCAACCACGCGGGAGTCGGCGGAGTCCCCGCGCTGTTCAAGGCGTTCGCGGGCGACGCCGGGCTGGCGTACGACGTGCACGTGCAGACGGCTTCGGGCCAGGGCTTCGACTTTCACCTCGAACGGAAGAAGGCGCTGATCGACCGGCCGTGGGACGTGGTGGTGATGCAGTCCCACAGCCTGCTCGACCGCGAGAACCCCGGGAAACCGGACCTGATGATCCGCTCCGCCCGGGCGCTCGGCGAGCTGTTCGCGGGGCGTAACCCGCGGGTCGACATCCGCCTGATCGCGACCTGGGCCCGCGCCGACGTCGTGTACCCGGCAGGTGGGGCGTGGCATGGGAAAGGCGTTGAGGCGATGGCGCGCGACCTCCGCGCGGCCTACGACCAGGCGGCGGCCGCGACTCCCGCGGTGCGCGGCGTGATCCCGGTGGGTGAGGCGTGGCTGCGGGCGTTCCGGGACGGTTTCGCTGATCCCAACCCCTACGACGGCGTCGCATTCGGGCAGGTGAGCCTCTGGGGGTACGACCACTACCATGCCAACACGCACGGCTACTACCTCGAGGCGCTGGTGATCTTCGGCCATGTCACGAACCGGGACCCGCGTTCCCTCGGCAAGGACGAGCGGGCGGCCTTCGAACTCGGGATATCGCCCGACCAGGCCGCGACGCTGCATCGGATCGCGGCCGAGGAACTGCTGGCGGGCGGGACGAAGCTCGAGGCCTTCACGCCGAAGGCGCCACCGCTCAACCGCCGCATCGAGTAGGCGGCGGTGCTCGCCGGACTCAGAACGTGCCCCGCACGCCGAAGGTCCAGAGCGAGCCGAAGTCGAGCCGGGAGCGGAACTGGGCGTGGGCGGGCGTGCTCGGGCCGTGGATCTCGGTGTCCTCTGTCGCGTCGTTGATGTTGCGCAGGTTCGTGAAGAGCGCGAGCCGCCGGGTGATCGAATACTCGCCGGAAACGTCGATGTAGAGCCGCTTCGAGCCCCAGTTGTAGGTGCCGGGCTCGATGCTGGACCCGGTCGCCACGGCCGCGCGACGCTGGCGGCCGCGGTAGTTCCAGTTGATCCGCAGGTTGTAGCCCGGACGCGTGAGGCTCACGCCCCAGCTGCCGCTGCGGGGGATGTAGCCCGCGAAATTGGAGGTAGCCGCGGCGTCGCCGGTGACGCGCTGCGCGCTGGCGTTGGCGAAGACCTGCAGGCCGCGGGCCCAGGGCGGCAGGCCGGTCAGCGCCTGCTTGTAACTGAAGTCGACCCCGCTCAGGCGCACTGCGCCCCGCAGGTTCTCCTGTGTGGTCACGTCAAACCGGTCGTAGAGCGCGGGATCGAGTCCGTAGAGGGCGAGGAACTCGGGCGTCGCGTTGAAGACCGTGCCGCCGAAGAAATTCCTGATGTCACGGCGGAATCCTCCGACCGAGACCTGCCCGACGCCCGCGAAGTAATACTCGATCCGCGCGTTGGTGGTGTCGGCGCTCCACGCCTTGATCCCCGCGTTGTTGACGATGATGCGGTTGGCCGGGTTCGTGGGATCGCTGTCGGGATCGGGCACCGTGAGACCGCCGGCGTACTGGTTGAGATCGGGCCGGCCGACGGAGGAATACCGGGCGGCGCGGAGGATGAGGTTCTCCCGCAGGTTGAAGGAGGCGTTCAGGCTGGGAAACAACCGGAGGTACTCCTTCTCCACCCGGGCGCCGCGCGGCAGATAGGTGAGCCGCGAGACCGCGAGCGCGTTGGTCGTCGGAAAAATCAGCACGGGCGTGCGCCGGTTGGGATCAGCCGGGATCGGGCTCGGCACGGTCACCACGCGTCCGGAGGCGTCGCGTTGGTAATTCCGCGTGAGGTCGGTGAGCGGTCCTTCCGCCTCGATGTTCGTCTGCTCGCCCCGCAGGCCGCCCACGAGGCGCAGCCGACGCCCGAACAGCGCGACATCGGCCCGCAGGTAGGCCGAGGTGACGGCCTCCTCGGCGTGCTTGGAGCCGGAGACGGCCGCGCGGTACCGCGTGTTCTCATCGAAGGTCAGGTGAGCGGGGTTGGCGCGGTAATGCTCCAGCAGCCGGGTGTTGCCGACCCATTGGATCCGTGGAAAGCCGTACCCGTGCGGCCGCCGCGACAGCTCCGGCGCCCAGAAGGGGGCCGCGGCGTCGTCGCCTGCCGCGGGCGAGGTGCTCGCGCGCCCGTCGCGGCCCACGAAGGTGTAGCTGAAATTGTCGTCGGCGCGGAGGTCACGCACGCCCTGGCGGCGGTCGAGTCCTGCCCGGAGCGTGACGGGGACGCGCACGTTGAAGTCCCGGCGGAGATTGGCGAAGGCGCTCCGCTGCTGGTCATTGTTCTCGGGCTGGCCGCTGCCGGCCCCGGTGACCGCGTAATTGCCGAGGTCGTAGGGATCGAGCGCGAGGCCGGAGGCGCCGTCCGTGACGGTGATGCGGTTGGGGCGGAGGTAAAAGATCTCGTCGAACGCGACCGTCACGCCGGTGCGCCGCGCGCTGGAGTTCGCGAAGTAGCCGCGCCCGAGGTCGCCGCCGTTGTAGCGGGCGCGCGAGTAGCCAAGCCCGGCCTCGGCCTTCCAATCCGGCCCGTCATGCCGCCAGCGCAGCGTGGGCATGTAGGTCTCGTTCCGCCGGTAGCCGCCCGCGTTGCCCATGACCAGATCGCCCGCCGCGGCGGTGCCGCGCGTGGAGAACGGCGTGAAGCCGCCGGCGGGGACCGCGCCGGCGTTGAAGGTGAGCGTCTGGCTCAGGAAGTCCTCCTCGAACCGCGAGGCCTGCAGGGAGAGCGAGAGCGTGTCGTGCCGCAGGATCCTCACGTCGACCGTGGCGGCCACGGAGTGCCGCGTGGTCTCCTTGAGGCCGCCGCGCACGGCGAAGGTCGAGAGGTACGGCCGGTCGGGCGTGGTGTGGGGAAACGTCGTGCCATTGGTCACCGTGCCGGCGCCGCGCCAGGTGTTGGTCACCTGGTCCTGCCCCGCGAACTGGCTGGTGCGGCCGGCCGAGACGGTGAAGCCGAAGCGGCGGTTGACGGGAACGACCCACGAGAAGTCGAAGCCCGGCGAGACCTTGCGGCGCGGATCCTCGCGCGGCCCCGGAGTGGCATGCAGTTCCTTCCGGTGGTCGCGCATCATCACGTAGGCGCTGCCGTTGAAGACCGGCCGCGAGCGTTCAAAGGCGCTGCGCGGCACCATGTTCACCGAGCCGGCGAGCGCCGCGCCGGAGACGTCCGGCGTCGGAGAAAACGAGACCTCGACGCGCGAGATCCCGTTGATCGAGACCATGTCCACGGCGGAGGCGCGCGCGATCCCGCTGATCGCGGTGGCGAGGCTGAATCCGTCCAACGTCACCGGCACGCTTTCGGCCGGAGCGCCGTTGATGGAGATCTCGCGGGCGTTGCCGCCGGCGTACTCCATCGTGACCCCGGGCAGGAACTTCAGGAACTCGCCCACGTGCCCCTCGGCCACCGTGCCGAACTCGTCGGTCGCAACCACCGTGCGGAGGTTGGCGGCGAAGCGCTGCTCGTTGATCGCGATCGCGGCGGCGTCCATCTCGCGCGACGCCGCGACCGCGAAGGCCTCCAGCCGCACCGTGTCGCCGGGACGGCCCGCGGCCGGCGCGAGCGTGATGTCACGCCGCACCGTACCGCCGCCCGGCACCTCGACCGGAAATACCTGCGGCGGGAGCCCGGTGTAGAAGACGCGCAGGCGGGCTGGTCCAGCCGGAACGGAAGCCAGCGTGAACGAGCCGTCGGGACGCGTCGCCGCCTCGAGGCCGGCGCCCTCGACGGAGACGCGAGCGTTCTCGAGGTAATCGCCGCTGCCGCCGTGGAGCACCCGGCCCTCAATCACGCCGGTCGCGACCGGGACGTCGGCGGCGAAAGCGGCGGCGGTCAGGGAGAGTAGCGCGACCAGGAGGCCGCGAAAAGCTGCACGAATGGCGATCATGGGGCGGGGATGGCGCAAAACGGAGCAGTTACGCCGCACGCTGACCAGCCTTCAGGCGAAACGACCCGAGGTGACCATCAATGGACCAATTCACCCGAACGAAGCCGAACGTCCTCTACGGCCCCGAACGCAGGTTCCCAGCTTGGACCGCCAGAGGTTTCCGCGACCGGTCGCCCCTTCTCCTTGGAAATACGCGCGCCCTTGCGTCGGCTGGCGGTTCGCAGTCTGCGTCGCCCCGGCTCGGGCGGCCGGGGACGCGGCGCGCAGAATGAAGTTGCCGGCGCTTTTTCACCGCGGCGATAGTCCGCTTCCAACTATGAAGAACGTACGCCTCGGGATCGTCGGTCTGGGCAACATCGGCCGGTTCCACACCGGGT
>JACCDO011329918.1_pt1 | contig 17971 bp, 17 predicted proteins | sample 7446101 | NCBI WGS metagenome assembly JACCDO01 (sample SAMN15323440, study PRJNA562643) | freshwater metagenome | isolation source: river surface water | place: USA:Blue River Watershed | collected 2017-08-16 | reverse complement strand
TAAAATATAATAAATATTAAATTTTTAAAATGATACTTTTTTAATGAAGTAAAAGGGGTACTCTTGATTTTTATTTCAAAAAAAAAATAAAAAAGTAAAAAACATCAAATAAAATAAAAAAATTATATTTTTAAGTTTTTATTTTTATTTATTTTTTTATTAAATTTTAAATTCGTTTAAAAACATTTAAGAAAATCAAATTAAATAATAAATATAACTAATAATATATTATTATTAATTAATTAAATATTAATAACTAAAATGACCTCTAAAAGCAAATTTGATGAATTAAACGACACCCCTAATGAAGACTTTCTTGAAGTAGATAAACCTATTCCAGGCCAAAGTTTTGTTTGTTTATCTTTCGTATCTCCTGATAAAATCCTTCAAAAAAAAGAAGATTATTACTATCATGAATTTAATAAGAAACGATTCCAAGTTTTTCAAAAAGAATTCACTGAAAAGTTTGATAAAGTTATGAATGATTGTCTTGATGGTAAAGTCGATACTGGAAAATTAAATGAACTCCAAAATTTATTTGTTAAATCAACCGATGAATATGTAAAACAATCATTTGAAACTTTTGCCGAAGACCTCAAAGACTTTAAATATGCCAATGAAGAAGCCGTTGAAGAAAAATTCCATGAAGCAAATGATTTTCAAACAACAGTTCGTGGTATTAAAGTTCGTGGTACATACAACACTCTTAAAGAAGCTCAAATTCGCGCCAAAGTTCTTCAACGTATGGACCCTTCATTCCATATTTTTGTAGGTCAAGTAGGCTACTGGTTACCGTGGGACCCAACAGCTGATAAGATTGAGAATCAAGAATACCTTAACAGCCAACTTAATGATATTGTTAAGAAATATAAGTCCAATGAAGCTAAACGCGATGAGTTCTATGAACAACAAAAACAAGAAAAGAAGAAAGCGGTTGTTAAACAGATGAATGCTTCTGAAGGTGGATCTAAGATGTCAATTGGTAGTGAAAGTGACCCCGTTGTTTCAATGGAAGAAACAGCTAATCAACTTAAACAAGAAGATCCTTGGATGGCTCGCAAATTAGGATCTAACACAGGTATTACAGAAATACCTTCTAATGAAGTTGAAGAAACAGGTGAAGTAGATATTCATGACGGAGCTGATGATAACGCTGATGAAGAATAATTTATTTAACGTCTACCAATAAATACATTATTCTTTTCAAACATATCATAGAATGATTGTTGTAAGTTAACTGGTTGAAGTTGTTCCTCAAATAAACTACGAGGAATATAACGATACTCAATTACTTTTTCTTTTTTAAATGTTTCTTGCATTTTTTGATGATATCCAATAGTTACCATCATAACACCAAATACTAATAATAATAAAACTAATGATTTCATTTATTTATATGTAGTATATTATACTTTTACATTATAAATATATTAAAAAATAATAAAATAATTAATAAAATAAAAAATAAATTAAAATATGTAATATGATTATTTATATTTTAAGGGTGACTTTTAATATTTTATTTTGGTCAAGATGATCATATTCATAGTTTGTAAGAACCTTTTCTTTTACATCCATTATTTTATCTACTCTTGAATCTGGTTTTTGAAAAGAATCTCTCGCAAAAAAGAAACCATAACTACCTATATTCCATACTGATAAAGCATTTTCCGGTGAACTATTATCAGTTGATATTACTTTAGGTGTTTTGAAGAAAGGTTCATCATTAATTTTACCATTTGGTATTAAAATTTTAGTTGGTATACATTTAATATTAGTTGATTTAGGTTTATCAAATCCAGCAACGGCTATATCACTCATTGCTACATAATCTGGTGGCGCTATTATTTTCCAAATACTAAGAGGTGGTTGTTCAGTTAAATGTTTGTTGTCCCATATTTTTTCATAATCAAGTGGTTCAACACCACCTTTAAATAAATATTGTAACCCAATGTTTACAACAGGTTTTAAATCAGTTACACTGGGTTCATGTTCTGTTATTAAAACCGATTGACCAATTGGACTGTATCCAAAAGTAGATGTTCTTTCCCAAAATGAAACATAATTACCACTATCTATTTTTGATGACCATACATTCATAATATCTTGTACTGGAAAATTTTTAATAAAATACATATTGTTCAAAATAGATGGTTCTATTTCTTCAGTTGGATTAGGTGTTGAAGTTGATGTTGATGTTGATGTTGATGTTGTAGTTGTAGTTGCTAATTGTGTAGGATCATAAAAACCCTCAATATTTGATGTATCTTTTGATTTTAAATTAAAGAATGATTTACCCTTGTTACTTGCTAATCTATAAAAGACTAAAAATATTAATAGTAAAATAAGTAATATTATGGGGATTTGATAAGTTTTCCAATTTTTATATAATTGATTTAATATTTGATTCATTATATTTTTTATTTTAATATAGGTACTATTTATTATTCATAGACACATTTTTTTTATCTATTTATTCTGAAAAATATAAAATAAAAAAAAAATAAAAAAATTATATTGATTTATAATTACCACTTAAATAATTTGCTGACTCTTTTATAATATTAATTGAATTATTTATATAGTACTTTAAACTATCTTTTATAGGTGTTGATTGTTTTTCAGAAGAATTATTTATTTTTGTAATATCAATTGGATTACTTTGAATTATAACATACTTTTCATGTTCATTTTCATGTTCATTTTCATGTTCATTTTCATTTGTATGATTATATTTTGATGTAGAAGGAGTATTTTTATTTTTTTCAAAACTTATATGAGGTGATATTATCTTATCGTTACCTTCATCAATATTATAATCTATTTCAATATCAGACTCCATAATTTTATTAAAACTTAAATCTAAATCATATCCAGTTTCATTTTTATCTTCATTTTTATCTCCTTTAGTATTTTCAATATTTTTATGTTGTGTCTTTAATATTTTAGATTGATTATTTTTTAATTCATTGATTTCTAATAAAATTAAATCTAATTTTTGTTCTAACCCACTTCGATTAGTCATTTTATTATCATTTATTTTTTCAATATTAATAATATTACTATTACTACTATTATCTTCACAACTCATAAATAATTCTTCATTTATATCATTATTTTTTTCTATTTTTAATTGATTATTTAATCTAATATTTGGTAAACTACTTGGTTGATATAGAGCGTTATATTGATTCATTTTAAAATTTAAAGAATTATTGTAACAACTTTTCTTAATTTCTTGAAATGAATTATGTAACTCTTCCAAATCAGATGTGCTACTTTTATTTAGGTTTTGTTGTAAATTTTGGTTTCTAGGTGTAACTAAATCAAAATTTAATTTTTCTAATTTTGATGTATTTTTTGATGAAGTATGATTAAAAGAAGTTTTTGATTTTGATATTGTTATTGAATTAGATGTTTTTAAATTTAATTGATTTACTTGATTTACTTGATTTACTTGATTTACTTGATTTACTTGATTTACTTGATTTACTTGATTTAATGGATTTAATGAATTTAATGGATTTAATGGACTTAAAGGACTAAATTTATACAAAGAAAAATTATTATCTTTATCATTAATACATTGTTCAGCATATTCGAGTAATTTATTTTCATTATCAACAATTTTTTTCTTCTCTTCTTTTATTTCATTTACAGAAAACCATGAATGCATAAAAAAATCATTCCACTCTATTCTTTTAATTGGATCCTTAACAAGTAATCTAGATATCAAATCATTACATTCATTACTAATTATAATATTATTTGGAATTTTTATTTCTAATTCATGTAATTGTTGAGGTAAATGATGTAATGTTTTAGGTGTAACTGGGTATTTACCTGTTATCATTTCATATAAAATAATACCAATTGACCATAAATCTGCCTTTATAGTATAAATTTTATCAGGTTTTTTTACCTTGTTATCTTTATTAGTTAAAGGTAATATAATTTCAGGTGCCATATATAAAGGACTACCACATAATGTATTGAAATATTGATCTTCTTGAAAACTTCTAGCTAAACCAAAATCAGCTAATTTAACTATGTTATTTTCAAATAATAGAATATTATGAGGTTTTAGATCCCTATGAATTATATTCTTTGACAATAAATATTTTAATCCTTTAGCAACTTGTCTCAAATAATATTTTGAATATATTTCATTAATTTTACCTTGTTTTTTTACATAATCATATAAATTACCTAAAGAAGCATATTCCATGATTATATTAACATTATCAAAATCATTTTCATATATAACATCATACATTCTAATAATATTTGGATGTGACAAATCCTTCATAATTTCTATTTCTTTTTTTACATTTGGTGCTATTTTTTTTATGTCTTTGACATGAATCCTTTTGATAGCTACGTCTTTTGCTATATCTTTTTCAATACCATGATAAATAGTAGCAAAAGACCCCATACCTATCTTTTTTTTGATAACATGGTAATTCGCTATACTAAAACAGTCATTATTTTCCAAAAAAGACTTTATTTTTTGTTGAGATGCTTCTGTTTCTAATTCAGTCATTCATCTTACACTATAATATATTTAATATTTTTATTTTTTTTAAATAAATTTTTAATATCTTCATATAAATAAAAAAAAATGATACAAAAATTAAAGTATAAAAATAGTACTAATTCTAAAAAAAAAAATAAAAATAAAAATATTAAATTTTCTTTGAAAAAAAAATATGGTGGTACAAGAAGAGGATTCCAACCAGCAGGAGTTCTTGTTAGAAATAATCAACCCACTGTTCCGCCTGGTACTAGACAACAATTACAGCCCGCAGGGGTTCCAGTAGCAGACACTCTCCCTATTTTACCACCACTTAATTTGCCTCAAGTATGTAATACAGAAGTATGTCAAAGTCAAAGACGAGCTGTAATTAATAGGTCTTTATTACAAATAAGTATAGATACAAATATTAATGTAGCAAATAAATTAATTTTAAAGGTTAGAAGAATGCTTACTAGATTTAATGACGCTACTATAGAAAATATTCATAGATTTATTAAAGATTTGGAGGATAGAATAAAAGAAATTAAATTAATTCAATTGTCTGATGTTTATGAATATGAATCGCTACTTAGACAAAATAAAAGACTGCTTAAAAAAATAGAGAAATTTGAAATTTTAATTGGTGAAAGAACTCACCTTACAAATAGAGGTACTAACAATAATAATAACAATAATAATAACAATAATAATAACAATAATAATTCTAAAGAAAAAATATATATTGGGAATAATAGATCTATAGTACCAATTGGAGAATTAGGAGACTTAGGAAATCCTTTCTCTACAAATGAAGAATATAATGATTCAAAATACAATCCCCAAATTAATTATTTTAATAGAAGTTTAGAATATGATATTATCGCTAATGATGAAGGATTAGATATTATGAATGGAGAACCTATTACTATTAAAAAATTTTTTAAAAAAAATCCAAAAACAGGGTTTTTATTTAGGGTATTTGAGGATGATATTGGTAAAAGATTTAGAGATTATTTAATAAATTTAGATGATATAATAAATAGTTCTCACAGTGAATATCTTGATAAATTTTATGACTATAATGGATTAATTGTATATCCCTGTATAGGTAGGACAAATAGTATTGGTTTTACTAGTAAGCCTAATTTATTTAAATTTCCTTTAGCCAATATAGGAAAATTATTCGGTCGCCAAGGAATTCTAATTCCTTATAAAAAATGGTATCATATTTTATCTCAATTAGTTGAAATATTAAAAGCAGAATCTAGTAAAAATAATAATTCTGAATCATCTATAAATTTAAGATTTTTTGGGGTGAGAAAATATACAGATAGAAATACAAATACGGTAGGAGATAATAAAAGAGAATTTAACATAGAATTTCCTACTTTATCATCATTTGAAATAACACATTCTTTAACTGAAACTTATGTTAGTGGACTACATTGTAATGATGGTGCTGAAACAGAATATTTATGGGATGTATTTCCATTAGAATTCAATGAATCTGGTTTTATAAATACTTTAACTAGTAATAATAATAATAATCATAACAATAATCATAACAATAACAATAACAATAATAATAATGAAACAATTGAAAAAAAAAAATTAGAAGAATTTTTACCAAGTGTTGGTCATCAGTCGTTAACAGAAATAGTCAAACGAAGGGGTGGGGTTCTTCGTGCTTAAAATATTTTCATACTTTTAATTTATTTAATGAAATCCAATCAGTATTTCCTTGTTCATCAATAACAACTAGAATATCACCGATTTGAGGTTTTCTAGATGGTAAAATAATAGAATAATTATTTTCTTCATCAGATGAAAATGAAGAAGACACTTTTAATGATACTTTATTTTGATTAATTGTATTATTGTTGATATTTGTATTTGTATCCGTATTAGAAGACAATACAATTATATTACTATTTAATTCTTCTAATTTAAGATTTTCAACTTCTCTTTGTAATGTTCCATCAGTTATTACAACATCAGTCCCCCAAATTAAATTATTTTCATCATTATATAAATTAACTGGGTCTGACAATGAATTAATATCTAGAAGTTGAAGGTTTCTAGATATTGTTAAATCTCCTTTCTTATTAATCATAATACCATCATTTAAAATAATATTTTTATAATTACCTAGATTATCAGAATAAGAATTAATCAATAAATCTAAATCTGAAAAACCTTGGATTTCTTTGGTTTTAATGTTATTATTTACTAAAAGTTCATTAAATTGTTGATTTTGTTTAGAAGATATTCTTTGTAAACCAATATTTGACATAGTAACAGTAATATATATGTATTTATTTAATTTTGTAAACCAAAATATTTGCTTAAATTAAAAACTTAAAAAACTAAAAAAACTTAAAAAAATGAAATAAATGAATAAAATAAAATGAATAAATAAAATAAAAAGAATTCAATTAATAAATAAAATAAATAGAATATAATAGAATATAATAAACAGAAATGGAAGCAACTTATAGACAATTAGAAATTAATTCTAGAGGTGAAAGAATAGATAATTATCTTACTGGTAATCCTGAAATATCATTTTTCAAACAAGATGCTAGAAGATATTATCCATTTGCTAGAAACACCCGTTCATTAAACTTTGAAACAGTTCCTAATTTTGGATTATTATCAACCGTTAAAATGAGTCGATATGGTGATTTAGTTGGTTCAATTAATTTGGAAGTAGATTTACCAGAATTAACAGGAACATCAAATATTGGTTATTGTAATAATGTTGGTCATGCTTTAATTGATTATGTAGAAATTGAAATAGGTGGTAATCAAATCGTTCGATTATATGGTGAATGGTTACATATAAATCGCGAAATAAGTAATAAATATGATCAAAAAATAACACATCACGAATTAACTCAATATTATGATACAATGACACCAGGAACATTTAATGGAGGTAAAGTTATAATCCCTTTAACTTTTTGGTTCACTGAATGTTCTGGTCTATTTTTACCATTATCAGCAATTTGTCGTCATGATATTATAATTCGTTTTAAGTTTCATAATTTCTCTAGATTATGGATTTCAGATGATAATAACCCACCAATTGGTAATTATACTTTTGGTAAAACTACATTATTAGTAGATTATTATGTTCTAGATGATCATCAAAAAAAAATGTTTGCTCCTATTTATAACCAAGATGATAGCGAAGTTGCTTTATATCCACCTAAACTAGTATATAAAATGCAACAAGTACAACAATTAACTCTTTCAATTCCGGCTGGTCAAAGAAAATTTAAAGTAGATTTAGATTCTATTAATTTTTCAGTAGGTTATATTGTTTGGGTTTTAAGAAGAAATGATGTTAAAACAAAAAATGATTGGTTTAATTTTACAAATGTTTTGAATGGTCAAGCCAAAGATCCTTTAGAATCTGCTCAAATATATTTCGGTGAAAAAGAAAGAACTGATGAATTATCAGCTAAAAATCTTAGATTATTAGAACCATATAAAAATTTTGGTAATGCTTCCGAAGATTTCATCTATTGTTATTTCTTCAATTTATATCCTGGAAATAAATTACAACCATCCGGAAGTGCTAATTTCACCTTCTTAAAAGATGTCAATCTAGTTATTAATACAATAGGAGGTCTACCAGAAATGGATTTATTGCTTTATGCTGTAAATTATAATATTTTAAATGTTGACAAAGGACAATGTTGGTTACAATATCTTTTGTCAAACTAATTTATCATATTTTGTCAAAATCTATTTCTAAATATAAAATAAAAATCAACAATAAAAAATGGCAAAAGTAAAAGGACCAAAAACTGGAGGAAGTGCTGGAAAATCTAAATCGTTAACCGGTGGAAATCAAGTATGCCCACCTGGTGTATTTTGTTTAGAAAATTCATTAATAATTATAATATTATTATTCATTTTAATTATAATAGGTATTATGATTTATTTTAAATACCAAGAAACATCAAGATTACAATCTAAGTCTAAGTCTGAAATTAATAATTCAGATATGGATAATAATAAATCAACAAATGAAAATAAAAATGAAACCAACTCAGTTGAAATAAGAAATGATTATGTATATTCATATCCTAGAAATGACTCAGTTTATATAGTTCAAGACCCATTATTAAACCGTCCATTTTATAGTGATTGGTGGTTTAATCCATGGAGAACGAATAGATATTATGATAGAACTGATAGATATTATAATAATACAAATACAGTTCATCACCATCACTATAAAACAAATGCTCCTGAACAACATAAACCACCTACACATAAACCACCAAAAGATAATTCACAACCACAACCACAACAACCACTTCCACCTCCACCATCTTCACAAACACCTTTACAACCTCCATCACAATTATCAAATATTTCTTTACAGAATGTTTCTACACCTCAGCAATCTAATCAATTGCCAATGGAACAAATACAACCACCTAAATTAGAACCAGTAATTCAACCACATATTGAACAACCAAATTTATCAATTGAATCACATAGCGAAACATCAACATAATTTAATGATGACCACTTCTATTTCCACCACTACTTCCACCTCCACTGCCACTAGAATGACCTCCAGAAGAACCACCACTACTTCCACCTCTACCTCCACCAGAATGACCTCCAGAAGAACCACCTCTACTTCCACCTCTACCTCCGCCAGATGATGGTGGGTGAGGACGTGAACCATTTGAATGAGGTGGTCGATGATGTATTCCACCTCCGGATGGGGGTCTATGATGATGAGAGTCTCTTGGTGGTCTATATGAAGAACCACTATATCCACCACTACCAGTTCCCCACCATCCCCAATTTAACCAACCAGGATAATACAATGTGTCATAATAATAAGGATTATAATAAGGATCATAATATGGGTCATAATAATATGGGTCATAATAAGGATTGTTCACAACAATTATTTTATCATCTTCTTCCTTGGGTTTTTCGACATCTTTTTGGGAAATTGGTTGGTTCATTGAATAATATATAACTAAACCAATAATAATTAATCCTAAAAATATAATCACAATTGTGTTTACATTTTCAAAATAAAGATCATTTTTAAACCCTCCTTTTTTAATTGATGAAGTTATTCTAACATTAGCCATTTTATAATAAAAGCTGATAAATCTATTTTTATAATACTATCAGAAATAGTTTTAGATTGTAAGAAAAATAAAAAAATATTTAGAATAATGAAAAGAGTAAATCAAATCTTATATTTTATTTAATTTTTAAGTTTTAATGATAGGAATTTTAGCTTGATTTGCTAATGTTTCTACCAATGGATGGTTACGATAATTTTCCCGATAATAAATTTTAGAAATACCAGATGATGCCAAAATTTTAAAACAATTAATACATGGATAATGAGTGATATAAGCAATTGAACCATGTGTTTCTACACCACGTTTAGCACAATCCGCAATAGAATTTTGTTCAGCATGTACTGTTGCTTGTTCATGTCCATTTTCCATAAAACTAATATGTTCAACTTTTGGTAAAAATCCATTATACCCCATACTAATAACATGATAGTTTTTAACCAATACACATCCAACTTTTAATCTTTTATCTGGTGAACGAGAAGAAATTAAGAATGCTGTCGCAATAAAATATTCATCCCAAGATAATCTATCGTCTTTGTTCCAACTAGAAACGGTATTAATAAGTTGTTCAAGTTTATTCATTATACTATTTATTATACTATTTATTATATAATTTTATATGATATAAATATATATTAATTATTTTAGACGATAATAAAAAATTTTCAATTTTTATTTTGATTGATGAATAACTAATTTAACGGGTCTTAACAGTTGTCCATTCAGTATCGCTAATTTTCTTATTTTGATGTTTTTTAGGATTATTAAACTGACCTTCCTCTGTCATTTTCTTGTATTTATTTTTACGAAACATAAGATGATGATCGCATGTATCAAGTTCCCAATTCATTGCCAAAGATAGACGATATAATTCAGTGTCGACATCACGAAGTATCTTATAATGAGGACGATCATTATTAACACAATTACGGCAAGATTGACTGGGTTCGTAGCCATTCCAATAAGCTCGGCGACGACGACCTAACATAAGAAACACTAAAGAATTACCAAGTAAAGACTTTAATTTGATAATTTTATCGATATCATTTGTAAAAGAACCATCATCTAATGTTTTACGAGTAGCACCTTGGAGAATTTCAAGGAATACACCACATGTAATAACATAGAGATGTTTATCTTCAAAGTTAGATAAATCTTTCTTGATAATACTACACGTATCAATCAGATGAATAGTTTTACCAATGTGTTTGACTTGTTCAAACTTAGTAAAATCATCAAAGTTGGTGAATTGCTCAGCGATAGACCAAATCATTTGAATGGTATGGTCATCACGTGGCAGGTAGGGATGTTCATTTTTGGGGAAATCGCGTTCGATAGAAGCAATAAGTTCCATTTTAAATTTTCTTTATTTAAAACGTTGTGATGTAACAGGATTTAATTTATTCTGTCATTATTTAATAATTGTAAAATTTTCTTCAATTTTAATATATTTTTTTTTATCTAAAAAAGATATTTTCTATAATAATAATAAATCTAATAAAATTTTAAAAGAGATATAATGAGTAATAGATTAAAATCACAAAAATCAATGAATACAGAAAAAATGTCAGGTGGTAGTGTATTTAAAACCAGACATCATAAATTAAAGAAAAAATGGCCTGAATATTATTATATTTTAAAACATACTATGGCTTCAGAGAAAGAATTAACTAAAGCTGTTGATAAATATAATGCCTCCACCCAAAATTATTTTTCTAAATACTACAATCATTTAGATAATTTAGGAAGACTTGATAGTATGTTTGAAAATTTTGATTCTTTCAAAAAATCATTTGAATTAATTTTTCAAGAATATAAAGACAAAAAAGAATTAAAAAATCAAGTTTTGTTATTATCTAATTATAATAAATTAGAACCCTTTTTACAACCAGAAGACATAATCAAACATCATTTAATCCAACAGGTTGTTTATTTATTATCTAAATCTTATAATCCATATGAAAGATTATTAATTAAACAAGTTGTAATTCAAGATGTTCTTAAGAAACCTAAAATTAGTATTATAACAAGTGATGGAAATGGAACTGATTTTGTACTATTACCCCATAATAAATATCATATTGATTATGAAAAAACTAAAGATATATTAGATTATGCTCTTTCTAATATTAAAAGCAAAGTAGAAATAATTCCTAGTCATCCAGAAAGACAAATTTTAGGTTTAGATAAAATTCATATACAACCTCCTCATCTTGATATGATTAAAAAACAAGAAGCTATTCACAAGATATCACACAAAAAACAATCGTATAAAAAACACCATTCAGTTAAGAAAGGTTCAGTTAAGAAACATGAAGGTAAAAAAATAAATGAAATAAAAGTACCAACCGATGTTCCTATTTTACCAGTATTAAAAGTTGAAATGCCTAAAAAAAATGAACTTGCTAAGAAATCATAAATAAAATAAAAAATAAAAAATAAAAAATAAAAAATAAAAAATAAAAAAGAAGACTTTTAGTTTTATATTTTTGAATTAGTATAAGATAGTTTTAATTATATTTTATTAATTAAATATAATAAAGTATTAATTTAAATAAAATGAATGAATTAGATAACGATAATGAAATTGTAAAAGAAACACCTAATTATAAAGTTTATTCAAACTTTGATGAAATGAATTTAAAAGATGAATTAACTAGAGGGATTTATAATTATGGTTATGAAAGACCAAGTGAAATCCAATGTCGTGGTATTTTACCTATTGTTAGTGGTAAAGATGTAATTGGTCAAGCACAATCAGGTATGGGTAAAACTGCTACATATTCGATTGGTACTCTTCAAGTAATTAATCATAAATTACGTGAAACTCAAGCTATTATTTTGGCAAATACTCGTGAACTAGCAGCTCAAACGGAATCTGTTATATCTAACTTGGGTAAATATATGAACATTCAAGTTTGTTTAGCTGTTAGTGGTATTCCAGTGAAAAATAATATTGATAGTGTTAGACAAAGACCGCATGTTATTGTTGGTACACCAGGACGTATTTATGACCTTCTTCGTCGTAAAGCAATTCGTACCCATGCGATGAAGATTATTGTAATTGATGAAGCAGATGAAATGATTAAAAAAACAAATGACAAATATGTTGACGAAGATGCTCCTCCTAAGTTTGGATTTTTGGACCAACTTAAATCTATTTTTCATCTACTTCCGAATGATGTTCAAGTAGCTCTATTTAGTGCTACCATGCCTCCTGATTTTTTTGAACTTACATCTAAAATTATGAGAGACCCAATTCAAATTTTGGTTGAACCTGAAAAATTAAGTTTGAAGGGGATTAAACAATACGTCATTAACATTGATAGTAATGATTATAAGTTTGATATTTTATGCGATTTGTATGATGTTCTTTCATTATCACAATCAATTATTTATTGTAACTCTCGTAAAATGGTTGAAGATTTAAGTCAGAAATTAGTTAATGCCAATTTTAGTGTAACATCAATTCATGGTAGTATGACACCTCTTGAAAGAGAAGAAAAGATGAAAGAATTTATTTCAGGTAAAACCCGTGTCTTAGTTTCAACTGATCTTTTATCACGTGGTATTGATGTTCAACAAATCTCAATTGTAATCAATTATGATATTCCAAAATCAGTAGACAATTACTTACACCGCATTGGTCGCAGCGGTCGTTATGGTCGTAAAGGTGTCGCTATTAATTTTAATACCCCATATGATGCTCCAAAATTAAAAGCCATCGAAAGACATTATAATATCGAAATTGAAGATTTTCCAAGAAATACAGATTCCTTACTTGTAGGTTAAATCTGTTTTAATTTTTTTATTGGTTTTTTTATTTTTTTAATTATTTTTTTATGTATGAAAAATAAATAGAAAATGTCAGAACCTCTTCCTCCTAGTTATCAAGAAGTTATTGATGCCAAAGTAAGAGCAATAACCCAAAAATATCAAGCTGAAGTACAACAATACCAACAACAATACCAACAACAATTACAATATCAATATCAACAACAATTATTAGAACAACAGAGACAATATGAACAACAACAATTACAATATCAACAATTATTAGAACAACAAAGAAAATATCAGGAATATATACAATATCAAATCACAGAACAACAGAGGATGGCAGCAATATATTATTTATTACAACAACAGCAACAACAACAACAAATATCATGTCCAATTTCTTCAGAAATAATTAGACGTAATAATCAACCATTACAATCACAACAGCCTCCTCAACAACCTCAACAACCTCAACAACCTCCGCAACCACAGCAACAAAGTCAATTACAACCAGATCCTGTCGTAACTCAAGAGATTCAGAGAATAAATTCTGATCCTCAGGTAGGATTAAATGAATTAATGAGCTATACAGATTTACCAAATAAACCATTACATCTATTAATTGAATTGTTAAAAATAGGTAAGTACAACATTGATACAGATTCCATTTATAAAAGTAAAATATCAAATGGTGGAACCATAGATTCTGAATTTATTTTATACGATCCAAATGATAAATTTGATGACGTATCTGTAGAATTATATTTTTCAAATTATCCAGATACACCTGAAAGTAGACCAATAAAAGGATATCAACCAACAAATGAATCTAAACAAAAATGTTCTTTTAAATTAGCAAATGATTTATTAAAAAAAGCTGTTAAAGATTATTTAAAAATAGAAAATGATTTTACAAAAAAAGATAATTTTTCAATAAGTAATACACCTTCTTTAAAATCAAAAACTAAAGCAAGAACCAAACAAAGAAATGAAACAGATCCATTACATAATATTCGTACTCAAAATAATTTAATGAGATTTTTAAGTCAATTACCAATAACAAATAATAACAACCTATTTATAGATGGGATGAATATTTTATATTCATTAGGAAGAGATTTTGCTGATGTAGTTTTAACCAAAGAACAAAAACAAGCTAATCTTACAGGGTTACCATTATTAATAAGTTTTATAAATAATTTAGAAGGAAAAGGTCGTTTTAAATTTGATAATTATGTTATATTTTTACAATATCATGTATTTTTAGAATATATGAAACAGGAAGATTCTTTTTTTGAAGAAAGATTAAGTACAACATATTCAGGTAACGTGTTAATTTTGTATGAATATAAAGCGACCCGTGATTCAAAACCATATTATTTTATATTATTACCTGAAATAACACCTGAAAAAGCTTACAATGGTTCAGATTGTCCTAAAACAGCATCTGGTAATAAAATAGTAGAAACCGATGATTATTTATTGACATTCTTTTGGTTAAAATATGGAGGTTTTATTCTTTCGTTCGATAACTATAGATGGTTTGGAGGAGCTAATATTAAAATAAAAAAAACAGATAGAGAATACGGGGGTGGTAAATTTGAATATGATTCACATTTTTTAACTAAAGCTGTATTAGATAAATTTAAAATATTTCCAACTAATGTATTATCAAATAATCATTCTAGCATATTATCATTAATTAAAAGTGAAATTTTAGCATTACATCATTTAAAAAATAAAAAAGACTGTGCTTCTAGTAGTTTCGCAGGTGGTGGTTATAAAACTAAAAAAAAAATAAATAAAAATAAGATACATAAATTTACTAAAAATAATAAACAAAAAAAATAAACAAAAAAAATAAACAAAAAAAATAAACAGTAAAAATAAAAAATATAATAATATTGTATAATTATATATAATAATAAACTATTAAATTAATAAAATGGATAAATTAGAAAATTGTACTTTAGATAATACTGTTGATTTATTTGAAATGGGTACTGAACTCATTCCATGTAAACTTTTAGCTAATTATGATGGTGATACATGTAAAATGGCTGTAGAATGGAGAGGTGTTATTGGTCGTATTACTGTTCGTATGAATGGATATGATTCTCCTGAAATGAAACCCCCTGTTAGTAATCCTAACCGTGAAGAAATTAAAAAGAAAGCTGTTTTAGCCAAAGATTCTCTTAAAAAATATTTAGATGGGATTACATGGCTTCGTTTTGATGGGTTTGATAAATATGGAAGAGTTTTAGGTACATTATTTCAAACCAAAGAAGATACAGTTTCTGTTAATCAAAAAATGATTAATGATGGACATGGTTATGTTTATAGTGGTGGAACAAAACAAACATCGTAAATATATAAAATTTATAAAGAAAAAATATAAAATAAAAGATTAAATTATTTATTTTCTAGTATTTTTGAAGCTTTCAATGACAATAGATCTTTTTTCGTTCATTGTCATGAAGTTAGAACCATTAGATGTTTTGTAAACTGTAGGTGGTAATCTAGATTCAACACTAGCTACATATCCTTTAATTCCTTTATTATCTAGAACAGCTGCTTTGGCAATTGTTTCTCTGCCAGTTTGAGGATCTTTGGAGTATAAAACAAATGGTTTACTTGCTTTTTGACTCTTTGTGTTTTTTGTTCTTTTAACATATTTACGTTTAGGTATTATTGTTTTTTTACCTACTTTAGCTGTTTTTTTATTAGTCTTTTTATATGTTCTTGGCATTTTAATAAAATATAAATATTTGCTTTATTTTTTAATCTATAAAAAGAGAAAAAATAAAATATAAAATAAAATATAAAAACCTTTTGATTTATAAATAAAATTATAATTAAATTATGAAATTTCTAGCATGGGATGTTGGTATTAAAAATTTGGCTTATTCAATTATTGATTACAATATTGAATTAAAAACCAAAGAAATAATAGACTGGGGAATTGTAAATTTGATGAATGAAGTAGATGAAGATGAACATAAAATGAAAATTTGTTGTGAAACGAATCAAAATGGTAATAAGTGTTCATCTAAAGCTATTTTTCTGTTTCAAGATAATCCAGATAAAGGTGTATGTAAGAAACATAATTCAATATTAAAATATAAATTTACTAAATTTCTAGATTTAAGTCAAACAATTACTTGTTCATATGAAATTAAAGGTAAGAAAAAAGGTGAAGTGAAAAAATGTAGCAAAGAATCCATCTCAGCTAGAAAAAGTAATCTTAATATTTCATACTGTAGTCAACATTTAAAGATTATCCAAAAAACAGAGACATTTGAAGTATATGATTTATCAAATGATAAAAAGAAATTAGTAAAAGGGTTAACAGTATTAATGCTAGCGAAAAGATTATACCAACATTTAGATAATTTAAAAAATGTATTACTAGATGTTGATGAAATTATTATTGAAAATCAACCTGTTCTAAAGAATCCAACGATGAAAACTATGCAGATATTATTATACGGGTATTTCATTATGAATGGTATTTTAAAAGATAAAGTCAAAAATATTCATTTCTTTTCAGCTAGTAAAAAATTAGAAGCATATGATGATGTAGATGGTAAAATTATAGGTACTTTATCTCATTTAAGTGGTCAATATCAAGTTAATAAAAAAGCAGCCATTCTATACACTCTAGAAATGATAAAACATTCGGCAAAATGGATGGGATTTTTTAATACTCATAGTAAGAAGGATGATTTAGCTGATGCTTATTTGACTAATTGTTATTTTATTGATCGTAAGTTTAAAGAAAAAAATCAAAAAATAACAAAAACTCCAACAACAAAACCAAAATCAAAATCAGAGGTGAAAACTGAACATGATGGTGATGATTCTGAATCAGATTTATTTGGGTCTGATGGAGATGTTGATATAGAAGATACTGGATTTGGTGTTGAAAGTGATTCAGAAGATGAAATTAAAAAATTTTTTGAAGAGAATAACCCAGATGAGAGTAAAGCAGTTTCTGTAAAAGTTGTATCTAGAAAAGATAGTAAAGTAAATGTTAATTCAGAGAAAGAGAAAGAGAAAGAGAAAAATAAATTAGAAGAAATTGTTAAAAGTATGATTGAAGAAGATGAAGAACAAGATGAAGAAGATGATGATGAAGAAAGTACTAATATTAAATTAGGAGAAAGCAAACCAAAAGATAAAAAGAAATTTGTTTTTAACAAATATACAAAAAAACCTATGTTTTTTAGTAATAAAAAAGAAGTAAAGAAAGAAGTTAAACAAGTTAACCCATCGGATTTTACTTCTGTTAAAATCCCTATACCAAAATCTATTCTAGCAACTGTTAAAAATCCATTAGCACCTAGTGGTAAAGGTAAATTAACATTACTCTAAATTTATTTAATTTTATTTAATTTTATTTTATTTTATTGAAATTATTAGTGCGTATGACTATTTTTTTTTCTTTCTATAAAAAACTTAAAATCAATTAATATAAATTAATTAATAAGATATATATTAAATTAAAAATATATAAATATGGAAAGTATTGATTTAGACTCCC
>JACCDO010715623.1_pt1 | contig 17976 bp, 16 predicted proteins | sample 7446101 | NCBI WGS metagenome assembly JACCDO01 (sample SAMN15323440, study PRJNA562643) | freshwater metagenome | isolation source: river surface water | place: USA:Blue River Watershed | collected 2017-08-16 | reverse complement strand
AGACTTTACTAATGTTCCTATTATTAATGCTAATGATAATATTGATGTTATACCTCCTCCTACTAAATACATAAACACACTATTTAATATTATACCTAATGGAATTAATACTATTATTAATAATGTAAGTGGCATTATTACTAGCATATTTGTTAATAAACTATGGGATATTATAAAATAATAACCATTTACTAATAATAATATTAACAATGCTATTAATGGTAATAGTCTTAATAAAACTTTATTTGTATACTCCTTCTTATTTATATATAAATTGTCTATCTTATCTACTTCTTTCCATTTAGGATATGTTTTTTCATCAACTTGACCTAATGCTGGAATAATATGACTAACATAAGCAAATGCACCACTGCCAAATGTTGGTATATCTCCTTCAAATATTACTTTTTTTAATGAGCTAATTGTTGTAAAAGCGTTAGCTCCTATTGTTTTAACAGTTTTTGGTATCACTATGCTCTCTATTGAAATATGATTAAATGCATTCTCACCTATTGTTTCTAATTCACTGTCTACATCAAATGTAACTTTTTTTAATTTTATATTATCATAAATATTATAAAATGCATCATTACCAATTGACTTAATGGTATATGTATTGGGATTTACTGTTATTTTTGCTGGTATATTGATTTCTGTTTTATTTACATCAACTAAGCCAACTACTGTCGCTGTAAAATTTATATTATCTAATTTGTAATTTAAATCACCAACTGTTGTTGTCATATAATATGATATAGATTTTTATATCATATTATATTCAATTAATAATTATTTATAAGAATAAACCAAACCAACCACCTATTGTTGATGCTAATAATAATATACTCATTGGTAATCTATATAATAATGACCATTTAGACTTTACTAATGTTCCTATTATTAATGCTAATGATAATATTGATGTTGGACAACCTCCTCCTACTAAATACATAGGCACTCTATTTAATATTATACCTAATGGAATTAATACTATTATTAATAATGTAAGTGGCATTATTACTAGCATATTTGTTAATAAACTATGGGATATTATAAAATAATAACCATTTACTAGTAATAATATTAATAATGCAATTAATGGTAATAGTCTTAATAAAACTTTATTTGTATACTCCTTCTTATTTATATATAAATTATCTATCTTATTAACTCCTTCCCAGTTAGGATATGTTTTTTCATCAACTTGACCTAATGCTGGAATAAAACTACTAATATCAGTAAATGCACCACTCCCAATTGTTGGTATATCTCCTTCAAATTTTACACTTCTTAATACAAAATTATTACTAAATGCATCTATACCAATTGTTTTAACTTTATTTGGTATCACTATACTAACTATTAAAATACGATTAAATGCACCCTCCCCAATTGTTTCTAACTGACTGTTCACTTCAAATATTACACTTTTTAATTTTCTACAATTCACAAATGCAAAGGACCCTATTGTGTTAACAGTTTTTGGTATCACTATGCTCTCTATTGAAATATGATTAAATGCATTCTCACCTATTGTTTCTAATTCACTGTCTACATCAAATGTAACTTTTTTTAATTTTATATTATTATAAAATGCATCATTACCAATTGATTTAACTGTATATGTATTGGGATTTACTGTTATTGTTGCTGGTATATTGATTTCTGTTTTATTTACATCCACTAAACCTAATACTTTTGCTGTAAAATTTATATTATCTAACTGGTAATTTAAATCACCTACTGTTGTTGTCATATAATATGATATAGATTTTATATCATATTATAATTATTAATAATTATTTATAATAATAAACCAAACCAACTTCCTATTATTGATGCTAATAATAATATACTCATTGGTAATCTTCCCCATAATGACCAATTAGACTTCACTAATGTTCCTATTATTAATGATAATGATAATATAGATGTGGATATACCTCCTCCTAAGAAAAATATAGTATCATTCTTTGATATTAAACCTAATGGAATTAATACTATTATTAATAATGTTAGTGGTAGTATTAATAGCATATTTGTTAATAAACTATGGGATATTATAAAATAATAACCATTCACTACTAACAATATTAATAATGGTATTAATGGTACTATTCTTAATAAAATTTTATTAATATACATTTTTTTATTTATATATAAATCATCTATCATATTAATTTCTATCCATTTAGGATATGTAGTTTCATAAACATAACCAATTACTGGAATAATATGACCAATATTACTAAATGCATCTTCACCGAAAGTAGGTATATCTCCTTCAAATTTTATTTTTTTTAATTTAGAACTATTAAATGCACCAATTCCTATTGATGTAACAGTTCTTGGTATCACTATACTCTCTATTAATGAAGACTTAAATGCATTTTCTTCTACTTTTTCTAATTGACTTGATACATCAAATGTAACTTTTTTTAATTTTATACTATTATTTTCATTATAAAATGCGCTTTTCCCTATTGATTTAACTGTATATAATCTTGGAACTGTTAATTGTACTGTTATAGTTGCTGGTATGTTGACTTCGATTTTATTTACATCTGATAAACCTAATATTGTTGCAATTGAATTAATATTATCTAATTGATATCTAAAATCACCAACTGTTGTTGTCATATAATATAACATACATTTTTATATTATTATTTAATTTATAATTATATTAATCATTATTATAATAAAGTAAAAACCCGCCTATTGTTGATGCTAATAATAATATACTCATTGATAATCTACCCCATAATGACCATTTGGACTTAACTAATGTTCCTATTATTAATGCCAGTGATAATATTGATGTTGAAATTCCTCCTCCTAAATATAATATCAATTCACTCTTTAATATTATACCTAATGGAATTAATACTATTATTAATAGTGTTAGTGGAAGTATTACTAGCATGTTTGTTAATAAGCTATGGGATATTATAAAATAAAAACCATTTACTAGTAACAAAATTAATAATAATACTAATGGTAATATTCTTAATAAAACTTTATTAATATACATCCTCTTATTTATATATAATTCATTAATCATATCAACTTCTTTCCAGTTTGGATATGCATTTTCATCAACATTTGCTAATACAGGCATAAAACCTGTATATATATCAAATGCACGTTCACTGATAGTTGGTTTGCCTCCTTCAAATTTTATTTGTTTTATTGAGAATAATCAAATGCACTTGTTCCTATTGTTTTTACACTCTTTGGTATAACTATATTATCTATTAATGACTCACAAAATGCATAATCGCCTATTGTTTCTAAATTACTATTTGCTTCAAATGTAATTTTTTTTAATTTTATATCACCATTATTATTATAAAATGCATAATTTGCTATTGCTGTAACTCTATATTCAATTGAATTATCTGTTACTGTTTTAGGTATGGTAACCTCAGTTTTATTTATATCTACTAAACCAACTACTGTAGCAGTATTATTTACATTATCTAATTGGTAATTTAAATCACCAACTGTTGTTGTTATATAATATAATATATATTATTTATTTTAGATTTTATTTACGTTTTATAAATAATAAATCCAATTAATATTGTAAATAGAATTAGAATTATAAATATATTAAAAATATAATTTTGATTTGAAGGTTTTTTAAATAATGTAACATCTAATTTTAATAAACTATTAATAGCTTTATCATCTTTTAGTCTAAATCTAAATATAACCTCTACTACTCCAGATATAAATGTTTCCGCTGAAGAATTATTATTAACTATATCTACATATAACTTATCTCCAATTTGATTATATGTATATGTTGGTGTGACATTTGGATATACTTGTGTTATTATCTTTTTAATAGCTGTATCGATATCTGTGTCTATTGTTTGCAATACTTTAATATCAACTTTTACTTCTTTTTCTGATGTCAATACAATACCTTCTACAAATGATTTTGTAGTAGTTGATGCAATCGGAGTTGTTGTTGAGGTTGATGGTGTTGATGTTGATGTTGTTGATGTTGATGATGTTGATGTTGATGTTGATGATGATGTTGATGTTGATGATGATGTTGATGTTGATGTTGATGATGAGGTTGATGTTGACGATGATGTATCTTGTCTACCCTCGTCTAGATTTATAAAAGTTATAGTTTGTGTATTATCAAACTTGGATTTTAATGTATTTTCATTATCTAATGACCACGAATGATACTTTACTGTAATATTATTAGAAGTATTGATAAATACCCCATCTTCTATAATAGCAGGTATGGGTCCATTAAATGTAATATATTGTAATCTAGAACAATTATTAAAAGCGCCTCTATATATACTATTAATACCATTTGGTATTATAATACTAGTTAAATTAATGCAACTATCAAATGCATCGTTACCTATGGTTCCATTGGCATCACAATTTTGTATATTAACACTATCTAATAAATTACATGCTGCAAATGCACCTATACCTATATTCTTAATACTAAATATATCTACAATTTGTAAATTTAGACAGGTTGCGAATGAATAATCATTAATAGTACAGCTTATATTATTAATATTAGGAGGTATCGTTATTTTCCATAAATTGCTATTGGCAAATGCAGCCTCGTCTATAATATTAATATGTGATTTTCCAGTACCATCAGTTTCACAAGTTACTTCAGTTATCATACTATTTTCAAATGCATGTGGACCAATAGTTGTTATATTAGTATTTCCTGATTTTAATGGTATAGTTAGATTTGTATTTGAACCCTTATAGTTAGTAAGAATACCATCTTCTGATACCTCGAAATTAGCATTGATAAATACTAAATTTGGATAAATCGTTTTTAAAAATGTAATAACTCCTAAAGCCACATCTAAATTCCATGAGAAATAATAAATATATACTGTGTGATCTGCTAATCCATTAAATGCCCCAGTTTGAAAAGTAGGCATAGGGCCTAAAAATGTAATACTAGTTAATTTACTACAACCAGTAAATAAATCTGCAGGAATAGAAATAAAATTAGCTGGTATTTCAATACTAACTAAATTAACACATGACCTAAAAGATGGTAATGCATTTATGGTTGTTATATTAGTTTCATTGACTTCGAATTTAACTTGCTTTATTATAGCATTATTTGTAAAAATATTATTAATGCTAGTAATATTTGTTCTCCCAAATTTAAATGGTATATAAATTATGTCACTTGTGCCTACATAACCTGTAATAGTTGCTCCATCTATAGTATAATTCAAATCAAAAAATAATAAACTGTTTTGTGATGAATAACTATTTAATGTATTTTTATCTTCTCTACTCCACGAATGATGATATATAGTTGCATCTGTCCCAATTCTATTAAACACCTCAGTACCAATACTATTTGGTATAGCTCCATCAAACGAAATTAAAGTTAATTGAGAACAACCATTAAAACATCTATTTCCTATAGTAGTAATATTTTTAGATATATATACTTGTTGTAATACATCAGCAATTCGCAAAAAACCGTTTATAGTTGTTACATCTACTCCTTCTATTTGTTCTGGTATTCTAATTATTTTATCATCATCTGTATTAGTTCTATAAACTCCGGTAATAATACTTAAATCTGGTGATAGATAAAAATTATATGTATTTATAAATCTAATTATGTTGCTATTGCAAACTGTTTCATTAAATATAGTAGAAATATTATCCCAATTACGATGATATACTTTAACATCATCTTTAATATAAAAAAAAGATTGTGGTAGTAACGATGGTTTCCCTTCAAATGTAATATCGGATAACTGATTACATCCAAAAAATGCAGATTCAGAAATATTAGTTACACTATCAGGTATTATTATTGTCTTTAAATTAATACAATATAAAAATGCATTTTTATTAATATTAATAATATTTGATCTTGAATTAGGCCAAGATAATTGAAAGTAAATAGATCTTATAAATGGTTTTACTGTAGATGGTACTACATCTTCTCCAATAGTATGTAATTCAGTTGTGCCATTTTTTAAAGGTATATTAATAGTATCATCATCTATAGTATCTGGAACAATAGATATAATAACATCATCTGCGTATGTAATATTCATCAAAAACTGTTCAATTTTTTTATTACCAAAATATTCATTACAAATTAATTTTGTCATATAATATATGCTATATATTTTTTTAATTTTTAATAATAAATAAAACTATTATTATTTTGTTTTGTAATATGAATATAATTACTAATAAAATCCTTTAAACTATCAATATGTGAAATTAATATTACATTCTCATAATGCTGATTTAAAAACATAATAATATTATCAAATTGTTCAATATGTTGTTTATCTAATACTGATACACCCTCGTCGATAATTAATAGTTTATTTTTAGGTAATAATGATAATGCTGATAATGATATCTTAAATCCAATATTAATAATAAACATTTCCATACCACCTAATATATTTATAATATTATTATTACTATCCAATATATTGACCATAATATTATTACAATCAAGACTAATTTTAACAGTCTTTTTAATAAATCCATTAATTATTTTATTCAACATTGTTTCTATATTATTTAATTGTAATGAAATAATTTTGCTTGGTATTCCATTAATATGACATGCTTTCTTAAGACAACTATAAATATTATAATTTCTCATAATATTCTTAATATCATTCTTTAATTTATTCCATTCATTAAATTTAGCTTCATTAATACCTAACTTATAAGCGCTTTCATTTAAAACCATATTAATATTATTAATTTTCTCATCAATTTTATTTAATTTATTATCATATTTTTTAATTAATATAATATTTTCATTATTTGTTAAATATTTAATATTTCTTACTAAATATTCTCTGAATTCTTTTATTTCATCTAACCATTTAGTATCAATAATATATTTATTTTCATAAAAATATAAAATCTCCTTACATACATTTTTCCGATAATTATTATATTTATTTATTAATATTTGTTGTTCTTTTTTAATTAATACCAACTTTTCATAATTAATAAAATCTATTTCATTTACTACAATATTTTGATTAACTAATTCATTTTTTTGTTTAATATATCCATCCAATATTGGTTTTCTTTTAATACATACATTACAATCAAAATTAATTATATTTTGTTCTATTAATGAATTAACAATTTGTAATTTATAATCTATTTGTTCTTTTTTAATAATTTGGTCCTTATAAATATCATAATTCTTAAGAATAATATCTTCATTTAATAAGAATATATTATTTTCAACTATTTTATTATAATCATAATTATCATCATTATTATGATTATCAATTGAATTAAATAATTGTGATATTTTATTAATATTTTCAGAAACTAATGGTTCTTTGTATTCCACATAATTATCAATTATAAAATTACAAATATCCAAGTTTCGTTTTAGCCATCCTAAATCTTCAACTTTCAATTTATCATCATAATCAATATTAATATCATTATTTAATAACATAATTATTTTGGTTTTCTTTTTATTCAATTTGTTTTTCAATTCAATATATTTATTTAAATTTTTTTTATTCTTTTTAATAACTATTTTGTCACTATCAATGTTTTCTAAAATATCATCAATATCGACACTTAATATTTTCTTTTCAATATCTTCTTTTAATGCTTTCAATGTTTTCTCCATATTTTTATATTCATTAAACATTTTCTCAAATTTATCCAAATTAAACATATTATACAAAAATGCTTTTCTATCTGTTGGTTTCATTTCATAAAAATTCTTTTCTTTATTCTGTAAAAACAATGAAGTAAGACAAAAATCATCGTAAGTTCCAATAATTTTGTATATTTCTTCTAATGTTTCAAATCTATCTTTTCTAGTAATATGTATAACTTCATTATTAGAATTTGTTTTATAAAAACTATATATTTCAAATGTAATAGCCTTCCCTGTCTTACTTTTAATCTTACCTTTCAATACTCCCTTTTTATGAATACAATAAATATCATTACCTAATTTAAATCTTATTTTAGTTTCAAACCATTTACTATTATTATTAACTATATATGATGGGATAGTTCTATGAATATTATAAATATTTCTACTAAAATTATCATATAGACTAAATAATATAATATCAATAAAAGATGATTTACCATATGAATTTGGAGCAAATAATCCTACTATATCATTCATAGGTAATTTAGTAAAATCAATTTTATTATTTTCACCATATACAAACATATTACTAAATTCCAAATCTAAAAATTCCCATTGACATAGTTGTCTCTCAAATGTAATATTTAATCCAGATAATTCTTTCATAAATATATCTTTCGCTTCATCGTGTTCCTCTTTATGTAAACCACTAATATAATCTTTAAGAATATCATTATAATCAAATTTTTTTGTATCTATATCCACTTTATTTTTATCTTTATTTAAAAAAGTTTCTTGAAAAATAATATGTGGATATTTCTTTCTAATTACCTTCTTAATTTTTTCACACACATCTCTTGGTGTCTCTATAATATTCAATCTTATTTTAGCATGATCTGGAAAAATCATAGTTCCATAATCAATAGTATTATCATTATAAATCATAGTTCCTCCAATTATATCAACTTTCATATATCTATATGGATTATCAATAATCTTATAATGACTTGTTTTATTAACTAAATCCCATACTAAAACACCATGATAATCATCTGTTTCTGCAAAATTTTGAGAAATTAAAGATGAAGCATATGCAATTCTAAAACCAGAGTTTTTATTATCAAGATATTGAAACTTATGGATATCACCCAATAACACAAAATCATATCCATCAAAATCAGATACTTGTTTATCTCCATTTAATACAACACCAACTGCTGTGCTACAAGCACCAACAGGACCATGATATAATCCAACTAAGAAACAGTCTTTTATTTCATTTGTTTTATTTATCATATCTGCTGTAATAAATTTATTGTCTAATAAAGATGATGCACCGAAAATAATATTACCATATTTATAAATCCCACTTTCTTGTAAATAATAAAGATTATCAATATCTCTCTCACTTAATATTGCATCAATGGAATCTTTGATAGTCTTATTACTTTCAACCATATCATGATTTCCTGCAATTAATATAACTGGCATAATATCAGCTAATGTTTTAAGAAATTTATAACATTTAACAACACAATCTGGTGTTAAATTATCTTTAGCATGTAATAAATCACCAGTTATAACAATCAAAGAATTAATATTTGTAGCATCATTAAGATATTTATAAAGATTATTAAAAACAATTTCATATTCAGTATGCCTATCATAACGCCTAATATGAATATCAGAAATGTGATATATTTTATTTATATAGCTATTTTCTTTTAATATTATCATTAATTAAATAAATTAATATTTATTTAATTATTAATTCATTTTTTTATGCCTTTATGGGTTTATCCTTTTATTTGCTGATGGGTCTTTTATTTATTAGCCGCAAGTGTAGGAATACCTAATGTCTAAAATATTGAAACATAAAATTATAACATAAATAATCTATTAATAATGGAATTTGAACATAATCATGTAAAATCAATATATGAGAATATAGCAAATAATTTTTCTGATAAAAGATATGCAAGTTGGAATTGGATTGAAGATTTTATAAATATTTTCCCAAAAAATGCGAAAATATTAGATATAGGCTGTGGAAATGGAAGAAATATGAAAATTCCGAATTATAATTTTTATAGAGTAGATAATTGTTCTAATTTTATTGAATTAGCTAACAATGTAACTCCAAATGTATATCTATGTGAAATGACTAATATGCCATTTCCAGATGATTATTTTGATGCTATTATAAGCATTGCAAGTTTTCATCATTTATCAAATAAAGAAAGAAGAACAGAATGTTTGAAAGAAATGCAAAGAGTTTTAAAACCAAATGGAAAAATATTATTATCAATTTGGTCTAAAAATCAATCTCATAATAAAAAATTAGAAAATAAATTTGAATATGGTGATAATATGGTTCCATGGAAAGATAATAAAGGAAATGTAATTGGTAATAGATATTATTACATATTTAGAATTAATGAAATATACAATCTAATTAATGAATTTTTTAATATTTATTCTCATGAATGGATCCATGGTAATGAAATATTAATTTTAGAAAATTTAAAAAGATAAATTAAAACAATAGCGATTATTATGACAAAAAATATCATATGATTATTTGATTTATTAATATATTTAAAATTATTTACTAAGTTTATAATTTCCCCATTATTTAAAGTATTATAATTAAATATTATATATTTACTATTATTTAAATATTCAAAAATATTTATAAATTGTTCTGCTGGTGCTATTGTTGTAGTTGTAGTTGTATCTGGAGGTACAGTTGTAGTAGTTGTATCTGGAGGCACAGTTGTAGTAGTTGTATCTGGAGGCACAGTTGTAGTTGTAGTAGTTCCAGGTGCTGTGGTGGTAGTTCCAGCGGCTGTGGTGGTAGTTCCAGCGGCTGTGGTGGTGGTTCCAGTTGTTGCTGTAGATGTAGTTGTTGCTATAGATGTAGTTGTTGGTAAATTGTTTGCTCTAATTGTAATATATAATGTATCACCAACAGTATTATTAATAATTCTTACATTATAAATATTTAATAATTGTCTAAGTGCATTCATATAGGTATTAATATCAGTATTGACTACTTCTGAATATGATAATTTAGGTGATACTAATAAACCAGAATTAGTAAAAGTAATTTTAACTTTTCTTGGTAAATAAGATTCATCCCATTTATTTAATACATTTTTACTATCATAATAATATATATTACTAATAGTAATATTTTTAACCCTTATATCTGGATAATAAGCATCAATTATAACATAACGTCTGTTTGAATTCATATCATCTATTTTGAATGTATTATTTAGTAAAAGTTTATTAAAAGAGCCTCTAAATATACCAACAAATATAGCACCATTCATATTTATAATATTATCTACAAAACAAGATGATACTTCTCCTTGTAACATACGTCCTACAATACCTCCAACATGTAGTCCACCTTTAATACTGAAATCATTAACAGTACAATTATGTACAGTACCATCTAATAAACCACATACACCACCTATTAAAGAAGTATTACTACATTCAATTGTTAGATCAGTTATAGTAGAATCTAAAATAGTTCCATATTGTTCAGATATAATACCACCAACAAAAACATTATTTGTATTATTTATAATGTGAATTGAATTAAAATTACAATTTATAATAGTTCCATAATTTTTAGTAACTAATGCACATTTATATCCCATTTTTTGATTTTTAAATAAATAACACTTTTTAAATTCACTGTCAATTATTTGTCCTTTATTTGTATGAACTAATACATGATTATAATTATTTATTTTAATCTTTTTAATAATTGACTGATTGTCTACCATTCCAAATAAATATTGTATTGTATTTATATTTGTTATAGTTTTGTTATTACCATCAAATACAACATTAATTAGATCTGTATTACTAACTGTTAATAATTCGTTATTTAAATCAATGTTGTTATATAATTTAAATTTTAAATTTTTTAATTCTACTTGTGAAAAGATCCATAATAAATGTTCTTTTAGTGTAATTTCTTTAAATCCTGTTTTATCATTTAATGGTGGTTCAATTGACATATATATTATAGTATATAAAAAAAATGTATAGTTATAATAATGAATTTATTCCATCTAGATTGAACCAATGATGAATTTTAATTGTATTATTTTTTTTTAAATATGTTGCTATATTATTTAATATATTATTAGTATTATAAATAATTTTATTTAATTCTTCTAAATAATTATTTTTGTTATTTAAAATATCAATAGCTTTATCATATGCTATTATTATTATAATTATTACAATTTTTTTATAATAATCATTTTTAAGTATTTTATTAATTCGTCTCTCAAATTGAATTAAAGTTATCTTATTAATAAGATAACTTATTCTAATATTTTTCATAGTATCATTATATTTAATATAATTATATGATTTTAATATATCGATGAGTTTTTGTTTATATAATCTTATAAATTCAAATATATGACCGTGCATCCCACGAAGTATTATAGTGTCTTCATCACTTAAAGATGATAAATTTAATTTATTAAAACTCTGGATAAATGGCATTGATGTCAGATTTATACCATAATCAATCTTATTATTAATAATATTTCCAGAATCCCAATAAAAAAATGTTTCGCAGTTGAAACATTTAATTAAATTGCATCCATCATCTTTAGTAATATACTCCTTACAAAAAGGACATACTTTTATAATATAATTACATTTATGTCCTTCTTCTAATCCACTATAACAAAACTCACAGGTTCGCTTCGAACATACTGTGCATTTATAAAATTCATTCAAACCCCCATCACAACTATAAGAACAACTGAAACGCCTGATAGTAAATATATCATTACTACCTTTTCCCTCCACACTTGAACTCCTGGTAGTAAATATATCATTACTACCTAATCCCCCAATACTTGACCTTTCGACTGCAATTAATATATTGCTGTCTACATCTTCCCCTATTAAACCACTAGTATTAATATTTTTTAGTCGAAATAATTCACCCTTTAAAACATTTAATTCTTTATTAATTTTTTTTCTTGCAGATAATAATTCTGAACGTTTTTTTCTAATAATATTTTCCTTTTTTTTCCTATCTGCATCTTCTTTTGTACTGTTTAATAAATTAATTTGATTTTGGTATATTTTTTTATTTTTAACTTTCATATAAGTACCAAAAATCCATTTAATACCAAAAATTTGAATCAATTCTAGTTTATTAAATAGTAAACCACAATTTATACAGTCTGGGTCTTTAAATGATGACAAAAAATATTTTTTACAGCATTTTTTACAACATGTATATTTACACTGGGAACAGATATAAAGTAAATTATTATCTGTTTTTACACAACACACTGAACACAAGTACATTATCTTAATAAAGTATACTATTTAATCTTTATAATTCAATTTTTTTTTTAATTAAATTATTTCATAATATGATTTAAAAAAAAATTTATTTTAAATAAAAAATTAAAATTAGTTCTAAATAGATGTATTTATAAATTCAAATGATTTACTAAAATTAATATTTGTTCTACACATAGGACAAGTATTATTATTTTTATACCATATTTTCATACAGTCTTCACAAATATTATGAGTAGAATGACAACTAAGTGAAATTATTTTACTTTTATTTTCATAGCAAATGAAACATTCTTTTTCATGTTTTTTTCTTATTATACTAATATGATTGCTAATAAAAAATATATCAATTAATGGATTAAAATTGTTATCAAAATATGTATGAAACCAATTGACCACGTTATATATTCCTTTTATTTTTAATTTATTATAAAATTTATTATTAATAATATTATTAGTAATATTATTAGTTACTAAAGTATAAGATACTAGAGTATCAATTATTGGCAAATAAGGATCAACATTTAAACACACTAATCTAAATATATTATCAGATGATAAATCATCAAATACATAATTTACAAATAAATCGAATAGGAATTTATTATTATAATAAATACTTTTTTTAAAAATATTCAACTTTGTTTTATTATTCATATCTATATTTTTGATCAAATATTCCATAATAATATAACAATTATCAATATTGGCATAATTATTAATTTTAATTATTTCTAATAATATGAATTCAATATCATCTAGAATATAATTATAGTAATTATCAATAATCCACTTAATCACATTTATATTAACAAAATAATAACCAACTGCCATATCAATTAATGATTTTTTTATAGTATCTTTATCATAATGGCCGTAACGCTTAACCATAAAATCTAAACAATTTATGTCATTAAAAATTAATTTGTTTTTAATATTATATATATCATTATAGTCAAATAAACATAAAATCTTAATAAACCTATTTATGTCATTGTTGATAATCTTTTTAATCAATAAATGATCTACTGAAATAAAATTAAGAAAAAATTTACATTGTTCAAATAAAATATTATTCTGATTATCAGAATAATTAACTATATAATAATTAATCCATTTTTCAAACACATCTAATGCGAAAATTTTTTTTAATTCTTCTGATTGTAAACTATTTAAAATATTATAACATGTTTCAAAATCCATATCATAAAATTCATTTACATTATAAATAAAATAGTCTTTGAAATCTATTTTATTTATATTGTTCTGATTTGAAATGTAATTCATAATTATAATGATAATAATACATTATAATAAAAAAATCAATTTTTTTCCTATTTGGATCAGCATACCAATTTAGACAAAATCACTTATAATCTCAGCGGAAAATTCAATATATGTTTCTTTATCATCAATATTATATTTATTAATTTCCAAATTAAATATCATATAAATTGTTCCATATACAAAAATAGCACATGATATCATTAAATTGTAAAAAATATAATATTGAATTTTATGAATATAATTATTAATATTAATATCATAACTAATTATAATAATATATATTATTGATGCGATTATATTTTTTGTAATATTATTAGTTTTATTGGCCATTAAATGCATCCTATAAAATGCATATAAAATCAAATAAAAATTAATAAAATTCTCAGTTAAAAATTCTTTAAAATTATTATTTATAATTATATGAATTGGAAACCAACAAATATATAATATACATAAAATATGATTGATATAATTATAAAATATATTCAAAACTGTTATTAAATAACTCTGTTCATAAAATATTTTAGCCTCATCAAATAACTCCATTATTTATAATATTTAATTAAAATAATATAAATAAATCAATTTTTATTTTGGATATTGAAAACTAAAATTTTTCAATATAAGAAATAACCTTTGGTTTTAACGTCCCACGATAAATCAATTTTTCTCTATTTTTCTCTCCATTCTATTTAATCTATCATTGTGTTCTTTTAATATTTTTTCAATTTGTAATTTTCTCATAAACTCAACTTGTCTCGCTTTTTCTTCCATAATAATGCGATAGGACCTCATAAATGTATTGACATATTTCATTAAAATAATAGTAAATTATTTATTTAAGTAAATATACCTGATAACATATCATCAATTGTTATAACATAATCATCTTTAAATATATATTTTGATGGTAGATAATTATATTCTTCTAAAAGATGATTAATATATATTCTTTCGCGTGTGTCAAATAATTTATATTGATCAGCAATATATTTTTTTTTCTGATAATAATAATTTTTAATTCTCCATCTCATAAGTGTTTGTTTTCCTTTTATTTGTTCTATTGTATCAGGCGTATTAAATAAAATATCCACTAATTTATCATGTGGTGTAATATTATAATTAATACTCATTATAAATTATAATTGCTGTATAATTATAATTTATATCAATTTTTATTATTATATATTTATTAAAACCTATGGCTCTGATAATAAATCATCTATCATTTTTACCCAATTATGCATTATATTAATACATTCATCTGGACTATCTAGATAATATCTATTAAATAATTCTTTTAATTTATTTTTACTATCTTCTTCGGATAAATAACTATTTAATTTTTGTTTTAAATTATTAATTAATGGTTCCAATAAATATAATATATTTTTAACAACATCATGATTATTAATTATTAAAATATATAAACTTAATGAAACAATACATTTAATATGCGGTTTATTCATCATATAATCTAATGATTCATCAGTAAAACTAACTATATAAAATATAATTTTAAAAAACTCACTAGAGTTTAAATTAGAATTATTCCATTCATTTGGTAATTTAAATTGTTTTTTAATATTTTTATTTAATATAATTTTAAAAAGCGGTAGATTATTTGTTATTAATTCATAATATTTACATTTATTAATATCAAATGAATTATAACAAAACAAAAACTGGTCGCATTTACATTCAAGTTGTACTAATATATTATATGGATAGTTTAAATAGTTACCTTCAGATTGAATATCAACATCAGTTCTCATAACATATGTTTTTATCATATGTGAATAATCTAATAAATTATTCATTATATATAATAAAAATTTATGGTTTTAAAGAAATTTATTATTATTATATAATGGAAAAAATAATTGCACAGTTTTTATCTGATAATTATGTTGAAGATAATAAATTCAGATATAATTATTCAGAAGATTTTATAAAATGGTATTTAGATGATGATAGTTTAAATATCTGTAGCTATGATGATAATGAAGAATTAATTGGTTTTATTTGTGGTAAAAAAATAAATGTTTCATTATTTGGAAAACCATTACAAATGGCTGAAATTGATTTTTTATGTATTAAAAAAGGAGAACGAAATAAAAAGTTATGTCCTTTATTAATTAATAAAATTCAAAAAAAATTTAATGATATTAATATAAATGAAGCTATATTTACTAGTGAACATAATTATACAAATCAGATAACACATTGTAATTATTATATTAGATTTATTAATACAAAAAAATTATTTGAAATTAATTATATTAATAATTTATTGAATGAAAAACAATATGAATTACCTAAAATAAAGGGTAGTAAATCATTAATTAAAATAACTAATTATATAGAATGTTTAGATTTATATAATAAATATTATAATAAATTTGATTGTTATGAAATATTTAATGAAAAATCTTTTATTAAAAGATTTGATAATCCCCATATAAAAATATTTGGATTAGTTGAAAATAATAAAATTATTGATTTTATAAGTTATTATTGTATTGATATTAAGGTTATTAATAATATTAATAATATATCAACTAAAGATGGGTATTTATATTATTATACTAATAATTCAAATAATCTTCATAAAATGATTTCTTTATTATTGCATAAATTAAAAGAAGATAATGTTGATTCATTTATTGCATTAGATATAATGGAAAATACTGAAGATATTATGTTAGACCTTAAATTTATTAATAAAAAAAGTAATTATAATTATTATTTCTTTCAAAATAATGTTAATATTAAAAATAACATGATGGCAAAAATATTATTTTAATCTACATTAATAATATCTTTTGGATCAATCTCTTTACCATATTTAATCTTACAACTTTTTAACAATTGTTTTTTAGATTTATTATTATTTTCTCCATCTGATTTGTCTTCTATGTCTGATGTATCTTGTTCTGATGTATCAAAATCATCAAAATAATCAGATTCAGAAGATGTATCAAAGTAATCAGTATCATCTAAATCAGAAAAATCACTTTCATTATTATTATTCATTATAATAATAAAACATTTATTATTATAATTAATAATCAATATTTTTAATCACATTCACATATAAAATTATAATGGTCTGTCAGATATTTATGTTTATCTTGTCCTAAATCACAGTTTCTTAAATATGAATAACATAATTCTGTTCCTTTTTTAATATTACATTTAGCCTCAAATATCATACTATTATTTTTTTCATAAAATATTATATTTGGTTTGCAACTATGGTTCATCATTGCACCTATTTTTAATATACAAGCTTTATTATTAATTTGAAATGCATTAAATAATATTTTATAATAAAAATGATATAATTGTTTTTCGTTTATTGATAATAAAAACTTTTTTATATTTTTATCATATTTATTAATTAATTTATATAAATCAATATTATATGGACTATTAATATTAATTAATTTAATATCAGTTCTTGGATATAAATTAATTAAATTATTATCTGAATTATTTTTTAACATTATGTATAATAGTTCAATAATATCATTAGCAATATAGATAGGTTTTTCAATTAATACTATTGTTCCTTTTTTAATATCTTCATTTGCAATAATCTTGTAATTATTTGCAAATAATATTTTAATCATACTAATTATATTTTTATTCATTTATATTTATTTGTATGTAAAATAAAACTATTT
>JACCDO010192882.1_pt1 | contig 17976 bp, 17 predicted proteins | sample 7446101 | NCBI WGS metagenome assembly JACCDO01 (sample SAMN15323440, study PRJNA562643) | freshwater metagenome | isolation source: river surface water | place: USA:Blue River Watershed | collected 2017-08-16 | reverse complement strand
GAAGAAACAGGTGATGATGTTTTAATAATACCTATATAATTATTATCAAAACCATCATTTCCTATATAATAATAATACTTATTTAGTTTATAACATAGATAAAATGGATTAATATTACCTTCAGGAAAACGTTTAAAATTATCAGGTTTATTACCTTCAAAAGTAATTGTTTCTAATTCTATACATTTAAAGAAAGTATTGGACCCAAATAAAGTAATACTTGCTGGAATAACTATATTTTTTAGTGATAACAAATACATAAATGAAAAATCACTAATTATTTTTAATTTATTTGAAATATATAATGTTTCAATTAATTTTGAACCAGATAAAACACCATTACCTATAAATGTAATAGTATCAGCCATAATAAATTTTGTAACATATTTTAAATTTTGAAAACCATATGTTTCAATACCTATAACATTATAACCATTTATCTTTTCTGGTATACGTATTTCAGTTATAGTTGCATCATCACCTTTTAAATAAGTTTTAATAGAAACACCTATAATACGTCCTTCTTCTTTTACATATATATATTCATATGTACCATCATTTAAAGTATTTGAAGTTAATTCTGGTATATCAGATTTATTATCAATCGCAATGAAATCTTCTATTTTTAAATTTGTATCTGGCTCATTGATTAATCTATTAATAAAATTATCAAATCCATTTTTATTTCTATAATAATAAATTTTCAACATATTATTTGATTTAATGATAGATTTATTATAAAATGTATCATTCCTTATAAGAGTATCTGGTGCATCTCCTTCAAATATAATCCTTTGTAAATTAGTATTAAATCCTAATATAGGTATATAATTTTTAAAATTTGTATTTGTATTAAATACAAATTTTTTTATACTAGCTGGTATTGTAATTGTTTCTAATCTATGCATATTTGAAAAAGCCCCATTATAAATATATTCAATTCCATTTAAAAGTGTTAAATTTTTAATTGCTGAATAATAAAAACAGTTTTCATATATAGTATTAATATTATTTGGTATTATTACATTATAATTACTAGTATAATCAAACGTATAAGAAAACATATCTTTTGTTAATATTTTAACATTTTTACCAATTACAATTTTTTTAATAGACTGACAAGATTGATAAATAGCTTGATCATTTATGTTCTCAATTTTAACATTATCATTAATATTAATTTCTTCTAAAGAAATACATTTTATAAATGCTGAATGTTCGATTGATGTAATTGAGTTTGGTAAAATAATTGATTTTAAATTTAATGAATTTCCAAATAAACCACGATTAATATTTTTTAAATTAATTGGAATATTAATTTTTTCTAAATAATAATTTGATGTAATCAAATTCATATTCATAATTGTCTCTGGAATATCAATTGTTTTTAAAAATGTATTTATTATATTATTTACTTCTAAAACTGGTAAATTATTAATGTATGGAGGTATAATTAAATCAGTTATAGTTTTATCTCTGTTTTTTAAATATCTAATTATACTAATACCATATAATGTTCCTATAGATTTTTCTTCAAATTCAAATATATCATTATAATCATATTTAATTTCAATAAATTTTATATTTTCATTAATTAAATTATTTGGATAACCTTGAAAATAATATATTTTTTTAATATTATATAAATTAAAATTTATATCAATTATATTTTCTATATTTTCAAATATTAAACTATTTATATTAGAACCTTTAAATGTATCAATACTAAAATTAATTAAAGATGCAGGTATATATAAATAAGCAATATTAGTACCTTCAAAAACATTATTACCAATAGTTCTTACATTAGTTGGAAGATTTAAATAAGTAACATATATAGCATCCTTAAATGCATTGTCTCCTAATTCAATAACATTATTATTAATATTATTTATATAATTATTTTTATCTTCTTTAGTTAAATAAGATAATAATTTAGTACCATTTGTATCATATGTAAATATGCCATCACCCATTATATAATATATAATTAATATAGAATATTAATTATATGTTGTAATATTTTACATAGCTTATAATAATCATTAAAAGTTTATATATACATCATTAAATGGGATGTATTAGTTTCTTTTTTATTATTAGAGTTCATTTGTTCCATACTTTTCTTAAAATCATCTCTTGATAATTTTTTATGTAATCCATTTAATGTTAATGATTTTTTCATACTTCTTACACAATAATTTTCTTTAGCTAATTGAAATAATTTTCTCATATCTCCACCAAAATATTTAAAATTTTCTTTATTTTCTTTAATATCATTAACATTAATCGCATTATCTTCTAATTCCCATTTTTCTTCTTTTATAAATGATTTTAATATTTCTAATAATTCAATTTCATCATAACCTTTTATTTCAAGCTTAACAGTAAAGCGTCTTTCTAAACCTTTATTATAAGCCAAGAAACTTTCTTCAATGTCTTCTTTATATCCACCTACAATTAATAACCATGGTCTATCCATTCGTGACATGTTTAAATTAATAGTATCAATACATTCTTTAGCAAATGAATCACGACCTTCCTTATTACCAAGACTATAAACTTCATCAATGAATAAAACTCCACCTAAAGCAGTATCAATTACTTTCTGTGTTTTCTCAGCAGTTTGACCTAAATATTTTGCGACTAAATCAGAGCGTGTTGCTGTTATAAAATTATCATTTTCTAAAAATCCAAGTCTTAAATAAATATTACCCATTATTTTTGCAATTGTTGTTTTACCAACACCAGGTGGCCCCATTATCATTATATGATTCATTTCACTGTATATCTTGATAGAACTTTGTTCATTTGTATCATGAAGAAAATAACAAATAGAACGGAATATTTTTTCTTTAACATTATTCATACCAATAATATTATTTAATTCTTCTAAAGCAGGAATTATATTATATAATTTATTAAATTTATCATTGCCAACAAAATCAAATTTCTTAGGGTGTGTTTTTAAATTAATAATATCATTAATATTATTTAAATTACTAAATATTTCCATTCCCATAATATCAATTTCTTCTTGTTTTGAACGCTTATAACGTTTTACTTTTTTAAATTCATCTGATAATAAATCAACATGTTTTCTCTTTTTTGATGATTTATTATCACCATATAATTGTTCCTTTAATTTTTCATTTTTTAATCTAATACAAAACATTTCACTTTTAGTATCTTCTAATTCTTTTCTTAATTCATGATTTTCATTTTTTAATGATATTATTTCTTTGTCACAAAATTGATTATAATTCATATAACTCCACATTCCCATAATTCTATTATTAACATTTTCATTAAATTGTTGCCATCGTTGATTAATATCTATAATATCCATAATATCTACAGTCTCAAAATGTTCAAAAGGTCCATTTAAATTTGACATATTCGCCATTATTATAATACATATTATATCCTTATAATAATATTAATATTATCTTAATAAAAAAATTTGTAATAAGATTTAGTTTCTAATCAAATTTGGACATCAACTAGCACTCATCTTCCCACTTGTCACCTTTCTTAGATTTCTTGTGCGTGGGCTTGGTAGAAGGATTGTAATCTTTCTCAATTTTGGTATTTTCTCGTATTTTTTTACCAAGGCGAACTAACTTGAATTCATGGGCCAACTCGGCCATCTCCTTATCTTCATCAAACTCATACTCATTATCACACAAATTTTTAAGTATATTCTTAAAAGCCAAACTAGTGGACATAAAAGGAAGATATTAAGAAGGGTTCAATAATATGTATATTTTTCAATTTTTTATGAAATATATTATAATATAATGAACCATGTAAAGAAGGATATAAAGAAATATAAATTTAGACATAAATATATTCAAGTTGATATAGATAATCAACTAATGGATGTAGATATAGATAATCAACCAATGGATGTAGATGTAGATAATCAACCAATGGATGTAGATATAGATAATCAACCAATGGATGTAGATGTAGATAATCAACCAATGGATGTTGATTAATATTAAAAATTTCAAACATAATATTTATATAAACAATGTATAGTAATATATATTAAATGACACATAATATCAATGATAATAATAATTATGATATTGATACTATTATTTTAAAAAAAAAAGAAATATTAGCAGATATAAATATTCATCAAAAAAAACTAATGATGTTAGAAAATGAATTATTAAAAATAGAACATATGATGGCTTCTTTTAGTGAAATGAATATAGCTGATAGTTTATCATTAAGCGAACAACAAAAAGTTATAGTTGATTCAAAAGATAAAAATATATTAGTAGTTGCTTGTCCTGGTTCTGGTAAAACTCATACATTAATTTCTAGATATATTAATTTAGTAACTAAAGAAAAAATTGACCCATCTAGTATTATTTTAATTACTTTTACTAAAAAAGCTGGTATGGAAATGAACCAACGTATTAGCAATATTATTCCTCATAAATTACCATATTATGTTGGTAGTTTGCATGGTTTAGGTTTCAGATTATTACAAGAATTTAATAAAATAAGTTATACTGTTTTAGATGAGAATGACAGTCATTATATTATTAAAAAGTGTGCTGATGTTGTATTAATTCCCTGTAAAGAATTAAATGATGATGAAGTATCTCTAATCAGACGTCAGATTGTTTATATTTATGATAAAGTATCAACCTCTTATCCATGCAATATTGATGATGCTATTAAACATTTAAGTATTTCATCAAAATATAAATCGATTATTAATAATATTTTAAAAGAATATAAAAATGAAAAAAAGAAACAGAATTTAATTGATTTTAACGATTTGATGATACAATTTTGTCAATTATTAGGAACAAAAAAAGTAAATCCATTTTTAGAAAAAGTTAAATATATTTTCTTTGATGAGTATCAAGATATAAATCCTGTGCAAAATTATATTTTAGGATGTTTTGGACAAAGTCCTAATTCTAACATTATGGTTGTTGGAGATGATGCACAAGCTATTTATGCATTCCGTGGTAGTTCTGTTCAATATATTTGGGATTTCGAGAAAAAATATGATAATGTTAAAAAATTTATGTTGGAGACAAATTATCGTTCAACTCCATCAATTGTTAATTGTTTTCAAGATATTATTTCTCATAACACAAATCAGTTTATAAAAAATGTTAAATCTAATCAAGTAGAATTAGGTATGAAACCTTATATTAAATGCCATGAAACATTTCAAGAACAATATAAATGGGTAGCAGATGATATTGCTAAAAAATATAAAAGCGGTGTTCCATTAAGAGAAATGGTTGTATTATCTAGAAAAAATAGTTCATTAGATATGTTAGAACATGAATTAATAAATCATTCAATACCTGTAATAAAAAGTATAGGCATTTCTTTATTAAATAAATCTTATATTAAAGATTTTATTGCTTTTTTAACAATTATTATCAATCCTAAATCATTAATTCACTGGAAAAGAATTTTAGCATTGCATAAAAATATAGGCACTGCAAGAGCTAATGAAATTGTAGATATGGATGATAATATACATGAGGCTATTAAGGAATTTATAATTGGTAATCCAAATTTAAATTTAGATAGTTTACATAATTTAAAAACATTTTTATTAACATTGAAAGAAAAACAAATTAGTGAACAAATGTTTATGATAAAAAGTTATTTAATGAATTTATGGTTAATTAATAATACTAACTCAAAGAGTTGTAATATTGAAACTAGAGAAAAAGACTTAATATCATTATTATCTTTTATGAAAAAGCAATCGATTGAAGAATTTATAAGCAATATTCATTTAAATTTGGAAATAGACTCTATAGAAGATAGTTTATTTTTATCAACTGTACATGGAAGTAAAGGCTTAGAATGGGAATATGTTTATATTATTGATATGGACTGTAAAAATTTTCCAAATATAAGACAAAGTTATTATAAAGATGAAATTGATAATGTTATGGAAGAACGAAGACTTTTTTATGTAGCAACATCAAGAGCAAAGAAATATTTATCTATTAATTTCACACAGGATATTTTAAATAATATTTATATATCTCCATTCATTAGAGAATTAGATGAAGCTAACTATATTGGTTCTAATTTATTAAAATCATTATCAATTAATTATAATTATACAGGGAATATTTCAATTGATATAAATAACTATTTACGTTTCAATGGTTATAAACAATTATCTGAAATGATATTAAATATCGAAGCTATTAGAAGTAACATTGGATATAAAACTGATATTCCTGCTCCAGTTACTTTAAAGAACAGAGCAATAGTAGGTAATATGATGGATTTATTGGTATCAAAAATAATTCATAATAATTTTAGTGATATGATAGAAAGTTTTGATTTATCTCAGAATAATCATAGTAAATTACCAGAAAAAATTTATCAGAATTATATTGATAGATTTACTGATTGGAGAACTATTTTAAATGATATTTTTTATATATCAAGTTATAAATATAATAAAAATGATAATGATAATATTGAAGAATGGAAACAATATTTATTAAATGAAACAACCAATAGTTTTTATAATAATGTTGAAAAGTGTATTATTAAATTAATTAATAGTTTATATAATAATGATTTATCTAATGATTTATCTAATAATATAATTAAAATTCATACAAATATTACTAATAAAAATATTAAAGGTGAAATTGATTTTATGGTTAATGATACATTAATTGAAATGAAAACAACACCAGATGATGCATGCACTTTTCCAAATTTATGTCAAACTTTAATGTATGGTTGGTTACTAGGTAAAAAAAATATACATGTTAAAAATATTATTATTTTAAATTTATGGGATGGGACAATTGATAGATTTAATATTGATAACTTTAATTTCAAACAATTTAGAAAGATTTTATATACATGGGTTGAAAATAAAAAAGAAATGGAATTAACACAATAAAAATTGATTAATTTATTATTTTATTAATAATATAATAAATTAATGCCTTCAGACATCAACATCAACATTGATAATGATAATATTATTGAATTTCTTAATTATATAGATAATGATACAAAAGGTGATATTGGATATAAATATATTAACTTTATAAGAACAATTAATAACCTGGCAAATAATGGTTCATATGAAATTAATCAATATACTAATTTTATTAATAGTACAAATAAACAATATCCTAATTTGAGCAAGTTAAATGATTTAATTAATTCAGCTAAATCTGTAGAACCAATAAATTTTCATCACAAATTTTGCGTATATTTGTGGTATTGGATTTATAATTAATAATCTTCTATTTTTTATTTTTGAATATTTGGAACATAATGTATCGTTCTATTATTAATTTCTTTTTTTAATACTTTATTTCTTAATATATCTTCTTTTTGTCTATATACTAACCAAAGGTATAAATAACCTGTTTCTGGTTTATAATTAGATGGACCTGATTTTTTAAATTTTGAAGATAATTTATATTTATTATTTATTATATTTAATTCTCTTCCTTTTTCCTCATCGTAATAGTACCAGGCCAATTGATTCAATATATCAAACAACTTAATTATCTCTTCATTACTTAAATCTCTAATTTTTCTAAATGGTGATATTTTGGCTATATATAATGCTTCTGCTCGTAAATAATTACCACATCCAGCAATTACATTCTGGTCTAATAATGCAGTGCATATCATAGTATCATCTCTTTTCTTTTCCAATCTATTTTTAAATTTCTCAATATCATTTGAATTAAAAATGTCTGCCCCTAATTTGTTTAATTTCTTTTTTAATGATTCTTGATTCGATATAATTATATTCCCAAAATTTCTCGGATCATTAAAATAAATAACAATATCATCTATTATAAATTTAATATTATTATGAGATAAATCAGTAGTTTCCCACCAACCTGTCATTCCTAATGTATTAAATAAAACAATATCAACATTTCCTTCGCTATTGGAATAAAATTCCCAATAAATAAATTTACCATAACATTTAATTGATTTAATTCTTAATCCAATTAATTTGTTAAAATTTGCTTTTTTTCTTAAATATTTACCTCCTAATATTTCTATTTTTTTAATAGTTTTATTTTTTATTTTTTTATTTAACATATCAACTACTAGTCTAACTTCTGGTCCTTCTGGCATTATTATATTAAATATATATTATATATTATTATAATGGAACAAAATAATTCTTCAAATAACTCTAACTCTATGAGTATGAGTATGAATAATTCTTCGAATCGATATATTGGTAAATTAATAGACGCGAAATTATTACCTAAAGATGAAAATGGTTTCACTTGTTGTAGATGGTGTAACGGTCCAGTTAAACCACCAAAAAAAACAATGTGTAGTCCTCAATGTGTCCACGAAATTCTTATTAGAACTAATACTAATTATTTAAGAACATGTGTTTATAAAAGGGATAAGGCTATTTGTGCTTTATGTAATATAGATACTAAAGAAATCGCTAAAAAAGCAATCTTATTAGAAGGAAACGAAAGAGACGATTTTTTAAAGGAACATAGTATCTCTTTAAAAAGAAAAATATGGATAAAAAAACATGGTGGAGGATTATGGGACGCAGACCATATTATTCCAGTAGTTAAAGGGGGTGGATTATGTGGATTAGATAATTTAAGAACTTTATGTATTAAATGCCATAAAAATGAAACAAAGAAATTAAATTCAAAAAAGAAAGAAATTAAAAATGAAATATAAAATATATCATAAATTAACATAAACAACATTTATTTTTACAATATTTTTTAATACAATTACCACAAAATGAATGATTGCATTTTAAAGTATATAATTCAACTTTATATGATTTTTGAGCGTCTTTATAACATGAAGGACATCTGCTAAATTTACAAATATTAAACTTAATATTAAATTCAAAATTATCATAATTTTTAAATATATCTGTTTTTATATCATTATTTTTATATAATTCATATCTTTCAAAATCATTTGTTAGTTTTTTAAGCATATCTATATAAGATTTCTTTGGTTTAAGTTTTATTGCCATTACTACTAATTCTTTTTTTTGTTCTATATTACCTACTAATTTAGCATATTCATAACATGCTCTATAATTATTATTAATTAAATTTTTAAAAATAATGATTGCACTATTATAATTTTTCAATACATTCCATAAATGTATTGCTCTATTAATTAACGCATTTTCATCATTACAATCTAATCCTAGTTGATTATATTTTAAAAATAAATCAAAATTACCCTGACTTAAATATTCATAAGCTAAATTAGTTGATGATTGTATATGGCCTTTATCTGCTCCTAATTTAAAATAATAGATAGTTTTGTCTTTATTATTAAGAATATTATACAATATTCCAAGAGTACATGATGCTTCATAACTACCTCTTGTGATAGCTATTTCTAACATTTCAATTGCACCTTCATAATCTTTTTTTGATATATCATATAATGCAATTATAATCATAATATTTGTATCCATATAATTATTGTAATATTTTCCAGGACACATATTATTAAAAATATCCAAAATAATATCACCATATTTTTCTTTAATTTCTGGTTCAAAATCAAAATTACAATATAATTCTATTGTATCTAAATCCATTATAAATATATGTTTATTATAAAATAAATGTTTAATTATATTATAATAATCTATATTATATTATATGTCATCTCAAGATAAAGATACATCTAAGATGTTTGGTATTAAGTGTCCCAAAGGTATGATTGAAAAAATCCCCTATGATTATAAAAGAAAAACTTCAAAAAAGAAAATTCATGTTAAAGCTGTTTGTATTAAAGATCAAGGTAAGGCAGGAAAAGGACCTAAATTAGGTATATTACCAAAAGAAGATATAGGTATTTTATCAGATTATGGTTACTCATTACATAATACTCATGATGAAAGAGTTAAAGCTTTAAAAAAAGCAATGAAACATCATGATGAACTTAAAATATTAAGACACATTAATGCTTTAAGAACATTATTCAAATCTAATGAAAAATATTATAACAAATTAGATAAGGATTTAAAATGGATACAAGCTCATTATGATAAAAATTGAATTTATTATAAATTATATAATTATAATTAATATTATGGCAGATTTTGCTTTTGGTATTCATAATAAAGATTTAATGCTAAGTCATTTGATTTCTAATCTAAGTATTTTAGATGATTTTGAATTACTACAAGAGTTAATTAATAAAACACCTAACATCGAAATGCAAATGTATCTTCAATCAATTATGATTAAATTGAAAGATTTTAATTTTAATACAAATGATGAAATTAAAATTAATATTATTATGACTTCTGACCCAATGCAATCACGGCGTACAAGTCAAAAACCGATTAATATTTTTAAATTATCATCAAGAAATGTTTCTGATTTACGCCATCTGCTATACCTTCGCCAACCTCTTAATATGTTTGATGTATTAATGACACGTAAAGAAATCAACTTATTATCAAGGGAACAACTGGAATATTACGTTAAAAACATGTATGAAGAATATCAATAAAAAATTATTTTATAATTATATTATATAATAAATGGGAGGTCAATATTTTAAAATAGTAATTTTAGATAATAATAAAAATATTCGCATATGGCTAGATCCATATAATTATGGAGATGGTTATAATTTAATGCAACATGCATTTCTTAATACTCATTTAATGGGTGCAGTAGAATATTTAATTAGCCCACAAGGTAATTATTATAAGTCTTCAATAATTTGGGCGGGGGATTATAAAGAAGAAGATAATTTATATAATAAATGTAAATTTGGAGACTATCTTCATCAAACACCACCTGCATATGACACTCGTTGTTATAGATATATTGTTAATCATACTAAAAAAATGTATGTCGATAAATATCCAGATGGTAAAAGTGGTGATGTTTTTAGACATGATAATTATAAAACTCATCCATTACCATTACTAGTTATGGATAATAATTATGGAGGTAAAGGATGTTATGAAGGTAATAATGAACATTTATTAGGAACATGGTCTGGAGATATAATATCAATGGAACTTAATCCTCCAGATAATTATATTAAATTAATTTGTAATTTTGATTAAACTATAGTATTCATTAATGCAGGCACGAGCGTCTACTGTAAATTATAAATAATTTTAAATGATGCGCAAATACAATAAATAATAAGAATTATACTGATAATATATACTAATTTATTATCATTATAATTAAATTCTTTAACCATATAATTATTTTCTAATTTATATCCTTGTTTTTCATAATATTTACGAACTCCAACACCTGAAATAACTCCAATTTTTTTATAATTATATTCCATTGCAATTTCTTCAGCTTTTTTAATTAGCATTTTTCCAAATCCTTTATGTTGATGATTATTATTATTAACTGCATTATGTGGTGTCATAACCCCATAAACATGCAATTCTCGTATCATAGCCATATTGTTTAAATTAGGGAACAAGTTAATATCTTCATCAGTATTAGAATATTTGTAACCTCCAGTTAATATGAACCCCATCTTATTACTAAGACGTAGACGACAGAATCCATAAATAATTTCTTTGTCTTTGGATTCAATAGAGATAAAATATTCATGCCCACCAGATGCTTGATAATTTCTAACATTAATAATAATATTATTAATATCAGTGTCTTTCTTTCGAACTTCACGACAGCGAATACAACGGCATTTCAACCCATTCTTTTTCATTTCATCTTCAAGCAATTGTCGCAAATTGGGAACATTATTTCCAGCATAAACATAACTAACAGGAATATCGCGAATAACACGAGCCAATCGAACACTTGGAGATGTATGAGATTTGGCATACATTAGAACATCAATTAAATCTTCATGACTATAATGCAAATATTCGCCTTTATCCTCCCATTGTTTTGTAACCGTCCAATCAACACTCTGAAATGGATAATATTTTGCTTCATCAAAAGTAATATTTGGATCGGCAAAATTATATTCCAGAGTTCTCTTATCCATAAAAAATAATTGATCCATCAGTTCTTTATCTTTAGATGGAGAAGAATTAGGCAAATCAAACATCAAATGGACTTCAATTTTAAATCCACAATTAAGTAGATTATAAATTGCCCGTTTAACATCATTATAATAACACCCACGATTAATTTTCTTAAGAATTTCATAATCCAAATGCTGAACTCCAATTTGAACACGAGTGCAATTCATACGACGCAACAATTTAATTTCATCTGGAGTTACATGATCTGGGCGCGTTTCCATAGTTAATCCAATAATACGAACATCGGTTGTTTGATTAATTTCAATCTCTTCTTCCAAACTAAGACGAGGTCGCATATTAGACAAATTATTTGATTTGTCATGATAATAAGTATTTGCTGCATAATATAAATCACGAACAAATTCAATACGATAATCAATTGGGTAACTTCCCCATGTTCCACCAAGAATATATAATTCTACTTTATCAACTGGTAATCCACACAATTCCAATGCTGATGCACGATGCCAAACCTGCCATGCTGCATCAAATTTATTTTCATTGGCACGACGAACAGCTGGCTCATTAAAAAGATATGAACGCGGTTGAGGCGTCCAATTGTTACCTTCATGAGCTGGTTCATTAGGACAATAATAACAATTATGCTCGCAAGTGAATTCCTGACCATTTGGTCGAGGTGAAGTCAGAACAGTAATTTGAGTAATACCACTAGTTGTTCGCGTTTCATTCCGAATATTAAATTTCTCAAAATATTTGTTAGGCTGAATAGTTTTATTTTGAATACATTTTTTATAAAGATAATTCAAAATAATAACACCTGGAACAACCTTATGCTTTTTTCGCATTTCAAGAGTTAATTTCTTATATTCTTTCTCAGTCGTTTCTTGATTAACACTATTAACCAAATCAATCAAATATGCTTCTTCCTTTTCCTTATTATTATCCATCCTCTCATGGAGAAATAAATGCTTAATATTATGTTCTTCAATATCTGGAATATTTGACATTAAATTAATATAATTTAATAACATTTAATAAATAAATCAATTTTTTTTTAGTTTTCTTCAATAATAATCTCATCATCATCTATTTCTTTACCTTGTAGTTGTTTCTCAAGTTTTTTCTTCAGACGATATTCTTTGAGTTTTTGTGCAATTTTATCTTTATTATTTTGATGATATTCTTTATTTTTTTGTGCAATTTTATCTTTATTATTTTGACGATATTCTTTATTTTTTTGTGCAATTTTATCTTTATTATTTTGATAATATTCTTTCACTTGTTTTTTTTTAAGTTCTTTATTATTTTGATAATATTCTTTGCGTTTTTGTGCTAATATATCTTTATTATTTTGAAGATAATCTTTAATTTTATCTTTATTATTTTGACAATATTTTAACTTCGCTTGAGTTACTTTAGAATGATAATATTCACATAATTTAAGTTCTTCTTCAGATAATTTACATACATTATCTGGTGTATTATGCGAGTGTAAATGATTATAATAATAATATGTCTTATCTTTAGTATAATTATCACAAAAGCGACATTGATAGAGTGGCATATAATATTTATTAATAGCTATATTAAATAAAAAAATATCAATTTTTATAGGATATAAACTGTTAGCGTATAACACATTTACTATGTTTTCTAAGTGTCCCATCTGGATTATAATAAACAATATGACAACAATTAGGACATTGAGTAGTTATACCATCAACAATTCTGCATGGTGCTCTATTACCCCCATTAAGTGGAACATAATCAATTCTAAAAGTAAATAATTCTCGTTCTCTGAATGTATCTTGAGTAATATAACAAATATTTATATTACTACTCAAAGAGTTATCAATAATATTAATATTATATTTATGAAATGTAGTCAATTCATCATCAGTCATAATTGCAATTGCACGTTTATAAGTTTCAACAGTTGTGATAATTAACTTATCTTTAATAATAGAATAATAATAATCAAATAAAGTTGTAATTGTCCAAATAGCTCCTGTTGTTCTAATAGCATAACAATATTCACCAACCATAATTTGATTTATATCATTACATAATAGAATTCTTGTTGTATCAATATTTGCATTAATTATAGCACACATTTCATTATATTTATCATTAATATTTATGAAAAAAGAATAAACAGGCAAGTTGTAATTAAATGATAATCTTGTAAGTTGTTTAACATAATCAATAATATCTTGATTATTTCTAATAGTTTGAAAATTTTTAACTTTAATAACCCCATTTGGAATTATAATAATATTCTCTTTTTTATCTCGCAAATTATAAGGAATATTATATTGGTTCAGTAAAAACACTAAATCTTCCATTATAATTAATATTCTAATACATTTAAATAAAATATCAATTTTTCCCATCAAAACAACCTTCGGTTGATTTGATTAGAAAGTTAATAGGGAGAGTCAGAGTTTTTACTATAGTAAAAACTCTTACGCCCTATCAATTTTTATTATTAGAAAAAAATTGATTAAATCAAAGATAATTATATTATTAATATAATTTATGGAATATTATATTAAAGATTCTGGTAACACAATGGTCCAAACAATGGATAAGTTTAAAAAAGAAAATAATATTAATGAAAAAGTTTGCTATTGCGGTAGATTAGATCCAATGGCACGTGGATTAGTATTGTTATTAGTTGGAGATGAGTGCAAAAATATGGATAAATATTTGGGTTATAAGAAAGAATATGAATTTGAAATTATATTTGGATTAGCATCAGATACAGATGATCCACTTGGTGTAATTAATAGTATGAAAAATTTTAATGATGATGAAGTAAAAATGTATTGTGATAAAATAAAAGAATATATTAAGATTGGTAAATTTCAACAAAATTTTCATAATTATAGTTCAAAAAGAGTTAAGGGAAAACCTATGTGGGAATATGCATTTAATAATGAAACAATTGAGAAACCATCACATGAAGTTGAAATATTTTCTATAGAATTTAAACCTATTAAAACTTATGATTTTAATGAGTGGAAAAATAATATAATAGAAATTATCAATAAAATAGATAAAAAAAATAATTTTAGACAAGAATTAATTATTGATATTTATAAATTAGTTACAATTACTAAATTATATGCTTTACCAATTAAAATAAAAGTATCTAGTGGTTTTTATGTTAGACAACTTGTCGCTGATATAAAAAAACATTTAGATATAGAAATATTAACTTTTGATATTAATAGAATCTCTATTATAAGTTAATTTATAAAAAATATTAAAAAATTTCAAATATTCATAAATAAATTATAATTATTATTAATATGATAATTATAATTTTAATAATTTTAATAATTTTAATGATATTTATTTTAATTTATTATCCATATATTAAAAAACTAATGATATCAGAAACGTTTGATAATAATATTAAAATACCAAAAGTTATTTATTTAAGTTATAAAACAAAAAACATACCTGATTATGTAATTGAAAAATGGAAAGAAGTATATCCAGACTATGAAGTAAAATTATATGATAATAACGACTGCATTGATTTTTTAAATAAAGAATATGGACAGGAATATGTTGATATTTTTAATTTTATTAAAGATGGCCCTATTAAAGCTGACTTCTGGAGAGTATGTATTTTATATAAGTATGGTGGAATTTACAGTGATATTGATGTTGAACCACTTGTTAATATAAATAAAATAATTTATTCTGATACTACATTTATTACTTGTTTATCACTTGCATATAAATTAATAAATCCCCATTTTATTGTTAGTGAACCTAATCATAAGATATTAAAAATGTGCATTGATGAATATTTAGAAATGTTTAAAAATAAAAAGGAATATTCATATTGGGGTTGGTCAATTGTATTTATAATGAAGAAAGTTTTATATAATATATTTAATGAATATTTAACAGAAGAAGGAATATATTTTGATAAAGATAATAATAAATATCAATTTTTGAAGGAAAATATTGACTTGTCTTTTTCTATACTTAATATTAAAGGTATATGGAGAAAAATAACTAATAATGGAAATGGTATGTATTGTAAATATAATAATATAAAAGTTTTGAATAATAAATATGATGATTATATAAATCATAGTTTCTAAGCTTTTTGTTATAAATAAATAATATTAATTATATTAATGGCATATATAAATAGATTATCAGATATTAATAATAAGTTAGATACTAATATAGAAAATCAAGAAGTAACTAATACAAAATTATCAAATATTGATGATAATATAGAAACAATAAGAACTTCATTTGATCCTACTACTAGTGCATTAAAAGTTAATATAGTTGCTGGTGGTGTAAGTGGTTCATCTTCATCTGATGGTAAAGCATATTTATATAATGGTGCAGGAAATACACCTATAACTGCTACTACAATTACAGCAACTAAAAATGGTATTGATACAGCTTCATCTATGTTTGTATCAGATGGAACAACTAGAACAGCATTAACAGCAACTGCGATTACTGATACTAAAAATGGTATTGATACTGCTTCTGCTTTGTATGTATCTGATGGAACAACTACAACAGCATTAACATCAACAGCTGTAACTGCTACTAAAAATGGTATTGATACAGCTTCATCTATGTTTGTATCTGATGGAACAACTAGAACAGCATTAACATCTACTGAAATTAATAATTTATTAGGAAGTAGTTCAAAATGTATGGATACTGCATCATCAATTTATGGAATTAATGCAACAAGCAGATACAAAATTGGTGCTACAAATGTAGATGATGGAAATACTTTTTATGGTCTTAATACTGCATCATCTATGTATGTTTCATCAGGCATGGGAAATAGAACAGCGTTAACTGCAACAAGTAATGCATTAGATGTTAATATAAAAAGTCAGTCAACCAATTATCTTGGTGATTTTGGTAATATATTAAATGGTATACCAATTAATGCAAATTCAAATTCATCATCAATAAATATAACTGGTTATAGTAGTAATAGTTTAATTTCATATAGTGACACACAAAATTTAACAGATACTATTTTAATTTTTGGCTCATTAAATAATAGTAATTTTTTTCATATAGGTTCATTATTACCTATATATAATATATCATTAGCTGCTCGTTATGCATCAACAAAAATTAATTTAGCTCCTATTAAATATATAAGAATATATAATACAAGTTCAACAAATATAACAACAGCTACATGTACTGTTGTAAGTGGTTAATTATTATTATAATATAAAGAATTTGATTATATTATATTATAATATAATGGAAAATACAATAATTTACGGACAAGATGTGACAACTGGTGAAATATCAATATTAAAAAGTTCTAATAATGTATTATTGGTTAATAGTAGTTCTAGTTCTAGTTCTATTACAAACAATCCTTTAGGTTCTATTTTACAATTTGGTCCAGATCAAACAAAACTGCCAACAGGATGGTTAATATGCGATGGTTCTGCCATAAGCAGAACCACATATCAAGATTTATATTCAATAATAGGAACAAAATATGGTTCGGGAGATGGTAGTACAACATTTAATTTACCAGATTTAAGAACAAGAGTACCAGTTGGTTATAATTCAACAGGAACATTTAATTTATTAGGTAAAACTGGAGGTGCGGAAAATCATACATTATCAATAGATGAAATGGCGAGTCATAATCATACATTTGTTGATAATTATTTTAGTGCTTATGATAATTTTTCTAATAATAATCCAATATATGGTAATCCTTTTTCTTCTGTAAGTAATAGTAGAGGTCAACGATTTTATCATGATTATACAAGTGAAAATTCAGGTAGTTCTCAATCACATAATAACTTACAACCATATATTGTAATAAATTATATTATTTATAGTATTTCTAATATTAATAATCCAATAGGTTCTATTATAACATATGCAGGAAATAATACACCTGATAATTTATTATATTGCGATGGTTC
>JACCDO010283530.1_pt1 | contig 17978 bp, 19 predicted proteins | sample 7446101 | NCBI WGS metagenome assembly JACCDO01 (sample SAMN15323440, study PRJNA562643) | freshwater metagenome | isolation source: river surface water | place: USA:Blue River Watershed | collected 2017-08-16 | reverse complement strand
TGCGTAATGAGAACTAGAAATAGACGCCAGATGAATAATAATATCAGGTTTTAGAGAACATAAAATCTCTTCTATACCATCGGTGTAATTCATATCAATCTTATATTTAACGACAGATGGTTCATTCACATATGAATTAATTTGACCTATACCATATAAACTATAATCTGAGAACTCTTGTTTTACATATGTAGCAATCATACCATCGCACCCAGTAATGAGAACTTTAGGTTTGATACTAACAATTTCAAAATTCGGAAAAGGAAAAATAAACTGTCCTCCATTATCAATAAATTCACGTTCTCTCATTAAAATTTCATCGCGGAAATGCCACGGGAGAACTAATAAATAATTGGGAGGATTTGCCCGCATTGTTTCTTCGCTGATTATCTCAATACCAGTGCTAGTCATTTTGCCTACCTTGTTCGGGTTGCGTTCAACAGCGTATTTGATGCGGTTCGCGCCAATATTCGCATATTGCAACAGGCAATTACCTTTCGTTGAAGCACCATAAATATACACAGTTTTTCCACTAGAATTGACTGTATCAATAAATGTCTGTAAACGATTCACCTGTAAATTACAATCGCGCATAAATTTCACAAAAATATTATTGTTATATAAACCAAAGTCAGTCTCTGCTTCTAGTATACTCGCAACGAGCTTAGTATTTTCTGTATATGTTTTTGATGAATATTTAGCAAAATATATACGGAAACTACCTCCATTACACGAATTGAATTTCACATCTATGATTTTGAAATTAGACCGTGCAGCGATTTCCATAATTTGACGCATAGAATAGTATTCCAAATGTTCGTGACAAATTGTATCAATGCTATTTGTTTTCAACATTTCAACCAAATAACTCTGTTCGCACGTCCAAATACCATCATCAGCTAGAATATCATATATATCTTTCGCAAATTTCACTGGATTCGGAAGGTCATAAAACATAGAAATAGAACTTATAAGTTTACACTTAATATCGCGTCCAAATTTTTCACGAAAATTCGTCTTTGTAAAATATGTATCTAAAAGTTCAACTTTATCATAAAATTCGCGAAATTGAGCGCCCGTTGGGTCCACGCCAATTCTACGTAGTGTATCTGGATAATATTGTAACATTGTGGAATCATTACTTCCAATATCAACGACAATATCACCGGCGTTTAATTTTACAATTCCCATAATTTCTTCCTGATATTCCTTCAAATGAGCGCGCATTGTATTATTAATTCCGGACCTATATCCATATTCGTGTTCGTATAATTCAGTAGCGAAGGTGGTTTGTCGTAACTGAAGTAAACGGCAATTTTCACATACACATAAATCTATCGGTGTTTTTAATGTTGAAAAATCACCGTATTTAGGAAATCGTGATGTAATGTATTGTTCTCCGAGAGAAATAACATCGGTCAAATTTTCAGATTGGCATATTCTACACGCGTTTATAATTTCCATAAGGATAATTTATTATATAATCTATGTCTAAATAATTATCATCGTATATTATATATAAAAACAAATGGAGCGCGGTTTGATGATGTTATTGCACGCTGTGATTATAGGACTAATCCTATATTTTATTATGATGTTTGGACTGAAACAGCCACAATCGGTTGCCGAGAACCGTAGTTTACTTATGGCTTCTATAGTTCTTATCTATATGTTGTTATTCGGACATAAATTACCTATAAAGATGATGTAAGATGATATATTGTAGATAAAAACCTTATTTATCTAAAATAATTTAAAGATTATGATAGTAAAAATACAAATAAATGTTTGCAAATATTATTAAGAATGCGATTCGTAAAGACTTAGCAAAGATGACAAATGCGAAGTGGACTTCGTCGCCAAATGATTTGACGGATATTTATCGTCTTCGTTATAATGTAATGGTGAAAGATGTTAAAAAGAATCCGTTTCCTGAAAACCATTATTGTATTCGTAATGGTAATGAATTTCGCGATGATTATGATGACCTGCCGAATACAAAACATTTCATTGTTCGTAAAGATGGTAGGGCTGTCGCGTCGCACCGTCTAATAAACGGAAATTATATGCCTTTTGAAATTAAAAAATTCAATTGGTTTCCATTAGACGAACAATTACACAAAACACATATTAATAAACTAAATGTGGTAGAACCTACACGCGTAGTTGCTTGTAAATCTATAAGAGGAAGACATTATACGGTTATGATGTTAACCGCATCATTATTACAGATTTATGATGATAAATATGAAAGTATGCTAGGCGTCGTAAATGCAGACGCTATGCATTTGATAAATCATTATCAGTTTTTTATGCCGGCTTTGAAACAAATATCTACTAGTAAGTTTCCAGTAAATGAGTTCATACAAGGTCGTAATTGTCACGCATTTAATTTATATATAGGAACTACAGAACAAGAACGAAATAAATTTATATTTACGACTTTATTGCCGTGTGCAATGTTATATAAGGCAATGTATTTTCGCGATATCTTGCTAAGAAAAACGTGATAATCTACAAAAATTGATTTACTTTATTTTTTATATAAAATACAGTAAATAATACTAAACAGAATGGACCAGACAGTTGAATACGTCAAAGTTAAGCGCCCGAAGACGGCGAGAAAAGCAAACAACACCCAGAAAGAGATTATGAATATGATTGACGAGGAAAAACATACAGAAAATCTGAAATTACATATTGAATCAAACCCTATTGATGTATCTGACTCGCCTTTGTCGCATTTGGGGGATTATACGGAGGAGCCGTTTTCAATTATTGAATCATATTTCCGAGGACAACATTTGGAACGATTGGTCCGACATCAGATAGAGTCATACAATCATTTCATTAATTTCCAAGCACAGCGAACAATTCAGATGTTTAATCCAGTAAATATTCGTTCTGAAAATGATTTCGTTTCAGAAAACAGGCAGTATTTCTTGGAGATATTCGTGTCGTTTGAGAATTTCCGTCTATATCCACCGCAGATTCACGAGAATAATGGCGCGACGAAATTGATGTTACCTCAAGAAGCACGTCTGCGTAATTTCACATATGCGTCCAATATGACGGTTGATTTGAATATTCAATATGTTATTCGCAATACAGATAAAATGGACGCGCCTAAAATCATTAATAAGACACTTCCTAAAATAAATATTGGGAAAATGCCGATTATGACTAAATCGTCCATATGCGTTTTAACACAAAATAATCACATTTCGCACGAGTTTACAGGAGAATGCCCGATGGATTGTGGCGGATATTTCATTATCAAGGGTTCGGAAAAGACAGTTCTGGGACAAGAGCGTGCAGCAGAAAACAAAATATATTGCTTTGATGGTAAGAATACGGCAAAGTGGTCGTGGTATGCGGAGATTAAGTCGGTTCCAGATTTCAAATGTATTTCACCGAAACAAGTAGAAATGATGATTGCGAGTAAAAATAACGGTTTTGGGAACGGTATTTATATTACAATTCCCCGTATTAAACAACCAATTGAGTTATTCACTTTATTCCGTGCGTTGGGTGTTATGACGGATAAGGAAATTTGCGAATACATTGTATTGGATTTGGAGAACGACAAATGTGTAGAAGTTCTGAAATTCTTACAGGCTTCTATTATTGATGCTAATAAATATATGACTCAAGAGGACGCATTGAGGCATATTACATCATCTGTCGCATATACTCCAATGAATATGGATAAGGAAGCAGGAGCGATTAAGAAGCGAGAATTTGCTGTAGATGCGCTCAACAATGACCTATTTCCGCACTGTAAGACCAAACCACAAAAGTTGTATCTTGTTGGTTATATGGCGAATAAACTGATTCAAACCAGTTTTGGTTGGAAGTCGCCAGATGACCGTGATTCGTATATCAACAAACGTATAGAATTAACCGGAACGTCATTGAATAATCTATTGCGCAATTATTTCAACAAAGCGGTTAAAGAGCTACAAAAACACGCAGTGCGTGAGATTAATAATGGTTCTTGGCGTTCTACAGAAGATTATGAGAATATTATTAATATGACGAACATTTACAAGATGTTTAAATCAACTACGATTGAAAATGGTATTACGAGAGCACTTTCTACGGGTGATTTCAGTATCAAACAGACAAATAGTTCCAAGGTTGGTGTAGCACAAGTATTGAATCGTCTCACATATGCGTCGTGTTTGAGTCATTTGCGAAGAATTAACACACCAATTGAGAAAAGCGGTGAATTAATTGCTCCGCGCAAACTACACGGAACTACTTGGGGGTTTTTGTGTCCGGCGGAAACGCCAGAAGGACAATCTATTGGTTGTGTAAAGAGTATTAGTTGTTTGGGGCATATTACAATTCCTACAAACAGTTCATCACTCTATACATATGTAGATGAATATATTGAAAAATTGGGTGATGTTAAACCAAAAGACGTATATGACCGTGTGAAAGTGTTTATCAACGGGTCGTGGGTTGGTATAGCAAAGGACCCAGTTGAATTGTATAGCGAGATGAAATCAAAGAAACATAAAGGTATTATTAACATTTATACATCAATTATATTTGATTATAGAAATGCGGAAATTCGTATTTGTAGTGATGGAGGACGATTGAGTCGTCCAGTGCTTCGTGTAAAGGATAAACAAGCACTCATTACAAAGGATATTATTGACCGATTGGCGAGAAAGGAATTGGCGTGGAATGATTTATTGACTTCGTGTAAATTGCCGGAGGCTGTAATTGAGTATATTGACCCAGACGAACAGAATTGGTCTATGATTGCGATGAAAGATAAGGACGTGAACGATGTGAATATGAGTATAAATTATACGCATTGTGAAATTCACCCGAGCACAATCTTCGGGGTTCTTGCATCGTGTACTCCGTTTCCGGATAATAATCAGGCACCTCGTAATACGTATCAGTGTGCAATGGCGAAGCAGGCATTAGGAGTATATGCGATGAATTACGACCAGCGAATGGATAAAACCGCATATGTATTGACGAACCCAAGTCGTCCATTGGTAGATACAAGACTAATGAATTTCATTCATCTGAATAGTATTCCTTCCGGTTGTCAAATCCACGTAGCAATTATGGCCCATACAGGATACAATATGGAGGATAGTGTATTAGTGAATAAGGGGTCAATTGACCGCGGTCTATTCAGCGCTACAATCTATCATACGGAGAAGGACGAAGACAAGAATATCATTCGTGATGAAATTATTCGTTGTAAGCCAGACCCTTCAAAGACAAGAGGGATTAAGTTTGGAAATTACAATAAATTAAATTCACAAGGATTTATGCCTGAAAATACACTAATTGAGGACCGTGATATTATCATCGCGAAAATCATTCCAATTAAAGAGAACCGAAATGACCCTACAAAGCTAATTAAGTATGAAGACCAGAGCCACGTATACAGCACATCAGAGGACACGTATGTAGATAAGAATTATACCGGTAGAAATGGTGATGGATACAACTTCGCCAAAGTCCGAACACGAGTTCATCGCAAACCTCGTTTTGGTGATAAGTTCTCTAGTCGTCACGGTCAAAAGGGAACTTGTGGTAATATTATTCCAGAGGAGGATATGCCTTTCACAAAAGACGGATTGAAACCGGATATTATCATTAATCCACACGCTATTCCGTCTCGTATGACTATCGGACAACTGAAGGAAACCTTATTGGGTAAAGTATTATTGGAACTTGGAATGTTTGGTGATGGAACCAGTTTTGGAAATTTGGACGTTAAAACAATTGCGGAGGAACTACAAAAACACGGTTATGAGAGTTATGGAAATGAAGTTATGTATAACGGACTTACGGGAGAGCAATTAGAGACAAGTATATTCATTGGACCGGTCTTTTATCAGAGATTGAAACATATGACGAATGATAAAGTTCATAGTCGTGCTACGGGTCCAATGGTAAGTCTTACACACCAACCGGCAGATGGTAGGATTCGTATGGGTGGAATGAGACTAGGAGAAATGGAACGTGATGTTCTCCTTTCACACGGCGCAACTAGGTTGTGTAAGGAGCGGTTATTTGATGCTTCCGATAAATATCAAGTGAATGTTTGTAAGAAATGTGGAATGATTGCAGCCTGTAATGATGGAAATAACAATACGAAATTCTATACACAGAGTGATTTCACGATACATTCGTGTAATACGTGCGGGAATAAAACCGAATTTGTTGTGGTGGATATGCCTTATGCGAACAAACTACTATTCCAAGAATTACAGACAATTAATGTGGTTCCTCGGATTTTGACGGATTGAACGTTTGAACTGGTAAAAAAATGTATCTAATAAAAATAAATGTCGGATTCACAAATAAATGATATACGAACACCAGCACAATTCAAAGGGTATTCGTTCTCTAGATATAAAAAAACCGAAGTAAGACAACAATTTATAGATAATTTAATGAAAGGTAAGATAGAACCTGCGTGCCATTGGTGTGCTGAATTAGTATGTGCCGGTCATTATGAAGATGTATGGGAATCTATATTTTTTTTCGTCGGGAAATACATTCATATTGGTAATCCGAAAATTATTATATACCTAGATAAGCGGTTGAATATATTTAGAAACATAATGAACCAAGGACATTATACAAACGAATTACAATTACGAAATAATTCCACAGTCCGTCGTCTATTCGCAGAAGTAATTACTATCATCATTCAATCTGTGAAGAAAACAAGCTTTGAACCAGTAAAAATTAAACGCACTGATGAATTTGATATGACCCAAATGACTGACCGATTAAAAGCGCCAAATGTGAATTTTGCTGAACCAATTCTCCACCCAGAAGACCCTAAAGAATTATACATTGCTATTAATGAATTTGCATATCATATAAGCTGTGATAGACCAAATATGATACAAGCGTGTTATTGGATTGAATGGATTATAGAATTTGATATAGTATGTAGAACTCGCAAAGAGCCGTGTTATTGTAAACGGCGACAAGTTGATACAGAATCAAAATATCAACGCGATATTATATGGATATTATGGGACGCACTCATTTATTATGGCGAACAGAAAAATATATTTATCCAGACGGTGATGGTTTCTATAAAAAACTTATTTACATTTCGTTATACAAGCGGTGCTTGTAAGCGTCGTAAATATTTGTTATATTTTGCGGTTGAATTATTAACAGAAATAATTCCAACGAATGTAGATATAATGACTCCACAATGTAAAGAATTAGTTGAAATTGTGACTTCTAAAATAGACTCTATATACAAACAAATTAAGAAAAACGAAGACAGTCCAAATACAGATTACTTGTTTAATAATTTGGACGTTGAAAATAATTTTGAAAAGACAATACAAAAGATGGATATGATGAATTCTATGGATTTTATTCCCAGAAAGAATACATAGAAATTATACGTCCTTTATTCCGTGTTGTAATACTAGTTTATATACCAGCTCAATATATTCGGTCTTCGCATCTACATTAGATTTTCCCTTTTGTTCGTTCCAAGCATACCACTTCGCACGTCCCGATACATTGAAAATAGAAGGACATTCTGTATTCACATCGCCGACTGTCGTCTGTTTGAATAGACCATAAAGTTTCAGTTTATCTTCATTAGAAGGTTCGCTATTTAAAAGCATAATACGTTCAACTGCTTCCTCAAAAGTCGCCATTGTATATATATTTTATATATACAATAAAAATCTCTAAATGATTTTACCAATCTATAATACAATAACACTTTCATATAACCGGTGATTTGTGTCTTATAATCTAGAACGAAGACCCGAACGCTCCGCCCAACAGCCCGTTTGCAGCAACCGGTCCAATTGGTTCGGCCATATAATGATTGCCTAACTGTTGATGTGTCTGTGTAGGAACAGGTGCCGGTGGGAACATATCGTGTTGTAATCCGGGATTATCTAAATGGTCTGCTTGACTAGGCGAGTGTCTAGCGACAGGTTGTCTAACACGAACACCATTTTTCGCATCTTTCGGTTGAACCTCCGGACCATTCCATAATTCATATACACGGTCTACAAGGATATTTGTCTTTATACCAATCTTAGATTGAATACTGAGAACAATTACAAGGAATGCGAGAACCACGTTCGTGAGTGTAAGACGCTCGTATTTGAATCCACTATATGACGGCATATAAGTAATAATACGATGAATGAATATCAAACTACCGAAAATAACAATTAACTGTATAGCAATTTCTGCTAAAAGTTCAAGACTAGACTTTTCAGGGTCGGCTTCGGGAATAAAGCGTTGAATCAATTTATTCATAATTACGACTGGTATAACACCCATTAAAGAATACTGAATCACATTTAAAAGTTCTCCTTTATCCTCATCAGTTGTAGAGAACACGTGTGATACGAATGAATTATTTGCAACCTCCTTTGCTTCTTGTAATACTTCCATATATGTTGTGTGTAGAAATTATATAGAAACGAATCCGGATATTGTAGAATATGAATACCGAGGAACAACAGTATCTAAATTTAGTCAAGGAAATCCTAGAAACGGGATATGTAGAGAACGGTAGGAACGGAAAAACGCTCGTAAAATTCGGGCATACTATGAGGTTCTCTCTACGTGATGGAACTTTACCAATTTTAACCACCAAGAAAGTTGCATTTCGTGTGTGTTTTGAGGAATTGTTTTGGTTTATTCGTGGAAGCACAAATAATCGTTTATTACAAGAAAAAAATGTATCCATTTGGGACGGTAATTCAAGCAGGGAGTTTTTAGACAGTCGGGGGTTGTATAATAGAGAAGTAGGAGACTTGGGTCCAATATATGGATTTCAATGGCGACATTTCAATGCAACATATGAAGGTTGTAATGCCGATTATTCAGGTAAAGGAATAGACCAATTACAGAATATAATAGATGATTTGAAAAATGAAGATACACGAAGTTCTCGTCGTCATATCCTAACTGCTTGGAATCCTAGTCAATTAGATGAGATGGCTTTACCACCTTGTCATATGATGTGTCAATTTAACGTGCGTGAAAACAAATATCTATCTTGTGCTTTATTCCAGAGAAGTAGCGACACCGGTTTAGGAATGCCGTTCAATATTACATCATATTCATTGCTTACTCACATTATAGCGAAACACTGCGGATTGATTGCAGACGAATTCGTTCATTTTATAGGAAATAATCATATATATGAAGACCATATAGAACCGCTCAAATTACAGATACAAAGAGAACCGATGGAGTTTCCAAAAATAGAAATTAAACGCGTTTGTGAGAACATTGAAGAATATAATATTGATGATATTGAATGGAAAACGAAGTATAATTCACACCCAACAATCAAAATGAAAATGAGTGCGTAGGAATGTATTTAGAGAATTACTCATTTATTAGTATATAAATGAGTAGTTCTATTGCAGCAGCAAAACGTAGAAGAGCAGGAGTAACCGAACAAGCACCTACACCAACACCAAATGTATCTCAAGAACAGGGTCAGGGACAAATACCACCTCGGCTGTCTTTACCACAAATCATTTCTATGTTAGATGCGCGTTTAGTAAAATTAGAAAAGGGACAGACGGCAGTTCCACCGCCCGTTCAATCTCAGGAGATTGAAACTCCCGAAGGAAGCGTTTCAGTATCAGATTATGTAGTTGAAATGGACCATAAGTTTTCGGTTTTAGTTGAGGAAATTACGAATTTAAAGGATATTGTAATGAAACTCCAAACATATACAATGGAAGTAAACAAAATGCTTGTGGAGGAACGTATTACAATTATGTCTGAATTCAACAGACCAGATAAAAAAAATGAAGAAACACAGATTACCTTGGAAGCGATTGAGGTGAGCGAAGAAAAATAATATATGTAAATAATTGAATATAAAAATATGTAATCATTCTATAAAAATGTCCGATGATTTATTGAATGATTTGGAGAACTTTAAATCCAAATATTATTCCAGCAATACAAAAAATGTCCTTTTCAAAAACACACAGAAGATAGATTTAGCGAATCGTGTATGCGAACAATTTGGATTGAATGAATTGTTTGTCAGAACCGTATTTATTATTCCGAATACAAATAAAGTGTATATTAACTATCCTTTATTAAAGCTATTTGCGAATCCGTCAAATTACGAACAATTCGCGTTCTATACTCATTCGTTATTTAATAATTGTATTCAACAGTATGGTTGTTTTGAATGCCATGTTAATATGGAATCATTGACTGTTTCTGCTGTTGAACGTCATCGGAAATTAATAGAGATTTTTGCACGGGACCCAGTGGAACGTGGTATTGAGTATATCAAATATATGACGGCAATGTATATTTATAATACACCCGGAATGATTGAAAGTATTACTAAAATTATATCATATCTATTAGAACCGGAATTAGTTGAAAAAATTATAGCATATAATAAGGCGGATACAACATTGAAATTAGGAGAACTATTGCAAGGTTGTTGATATTACGGGTGTGGTTCTACTATGATTTCCGAATATACCCATAATTCATTGCCTACAATATTCCAGTCATCTTCTTGTAAATCGTCTTTTTCTTCCCATAGGTCATCTAAACGTTCTTTTCGTTTCCGTCGCATATTAATTGGATAATCATATACTTGGCTATAATAACAATCGTCTAATTCATATCTAAATTTACCATTATTATACTCTTCCTTAAAATATTCTAGTAAATTAATTCCATCGTTTCCATCAATATCAATTACTGGTGCAATATCCAGATTTACGTAAAATTTAGCATCTCTCCAATATCTTACAGTAATAACATCTTCGCCTGTATTATGCCATGTAGTAAATTCAGCAATACTTTTAGATTGTTTGGGTATGAGTGTATATTCCGTCATTTGTATAGTATATATCTATTTTTATTGTAGATATACACCGATTCAATTTTGTAGCGAGAAAAAGATATAGAACGAAGTATACAAAGTATGATATATAATGAAGGTTCAAATATCAAATCTCGCAAAAGCGGAAACGTTCTCTACTATATTTCAAAATATGAAATTGTTTTCGGAAAATATTAATCTAGTTTTTACTGATGATAAGATGTTCGTCCAAGCGATTGATTCGGGACGCGTATCTGTTTTAGAATTGAATATACCGTCAGCTTGGTTTGACTTATACGACCAGACAACGACCACTATTGGTGTTAATTCGGTTATTTTCTTCAAGATTTTAAGCACCCGTGATAAAAGCCAGAGTATTGAAATGGAATGCGTTGGTGGTTCTGATAAATTACTTATCAAATTTTCATCAGACAATAAGAGTGTGTTTGATAAGACATTTGAAATGCCTCTCATTGACTTAGACGCCGAAATGATGTCGGTTCCAGATATGGAATATCAAGCCGAATTTACTCTTTCATCAACTAACTTTTTCAATTTAATCACACAATTAAAGATGTTTGGAGATGCGATGGATATAGAATGTTCCGAAGAAAAAATTATTTTGCTTTCAAATAGCCAAGATTGCGGAACTATGTCTGCAGAGATTAGTATTGATGACCTAACGTCATTTGCGATTGAAGAAGGAGAACACATCAAAATGTCTTTTAGTCTTTTACATCTACATTATATCGCCCAGTTTCATAAATTAGCGAAAGAGGTTGAATTGGGATTTAAACGTGGATTTCCCGTTCAAATTGTTTATAATTTAGGAGATGATGACACCAACTTACGTTTTTACTTGGCACCGAAGGTTTCAGACGAAGAGTAAAATACTTGCGTTATATTATACAATTGTATAATATATTACAACATTATAGGGGATATGGATACATTTACATCAATAATCGTTTTTATAATAGTTCTTTTTGTATATATCCATTTAACAGCACAATTTAAGAAATCCGAAGATTTGGAAATATATGAAATGGATTATACAACAACACAACACCTGAATGAAGTATGTGAAATGAGACAACCGGTTCTCTTTGAACTTCGTGAAAAGTATCCGGAATTGTTTGAACGTATAGAGCTGAAAGGTGATGTATATATAAAAGACAAGGCTGATTTTGAAACTGGTGATTTTATAACAATGCCTTATTCTAGTGCCGAAACACTCATAAAAACTGACCCAAAATCACGATATTATTCAGAGAACAATACAGAAACTCAAAATATTAAAATAGCAGATGAATTATTAAAACCGACATTTGGAATGTTCTCTCGTCCCGATGTTTTATTCGGTTCAAAAGGCGCGAGAACCGCAATGAAGTTCCACACAAATTCGCGTAAATTCATATGTGTAAATCACGGGAAAATACAAATTAAAATGACCCCTTGGAAGAATCGCAAATTTTTACATTATGTATATGATTATGCAAATTATGAATTTCGTTCTCCAATTGATGTATGGGACCCACAACCAAAATATCTAAATGAATATGAGAAAATTAAGTTCTTGGAATTTGAAGTAGAATCTGGATATGTTCTCTATATTCCACCGTATTGGTTCTATAGTATTAAATTTTTTGATGAATATACACAATTAGGTGAATATAATTATACAACTATTATTAATGGTATAGCGAATGTTCCTAATTATTGTATGTATTACTTACAACAAAGTAATATACATAAAAAAGTTCTCAAAACAGTTGTGTCTGAAATTGAAAATAATACCGCGTTATAGTATATACAATTAAGTATGCGTTTTTTTGAGAATGTTCTAATACCCGGCATCATATTGTTATTATTGGACGGTATATTTATAATAACTACAAAGGATATGTTCCAACTTCAGGTTGCTGAAGTTCAAAGAGTCGTAATGGAGGTTAAATATTTAGGAGTCATATTATGTTATGCGTTTTTGATATTTGCCCTATATTACTTTATCATTAAAGACCGCAGGTCCGTTATGGACGCTATGATACTTGGATTTGTAATTTACGGTGTATATGAAACAACTACATATGCATTATTGAAAAAATGGAAATTAAGAACGGTTTTAATTGATACTTTATGGGGTGGAATTTTATTTGGATTAACTACAATGGCTACGTATAAGTTGACGCCCACTCGTTAAATGGTTCACACGCATATTTTGAATAAATATCCTTCCAATCTTGAAATGTATGAATACAAGACATAACGCCGACGGGCTGTTCGTCGGGTTCTAAATTATACCATATATTGAATTGTTCTTCACGGTCCTCATTCTCAAATTTAATTTCGCCATTTACTAATTTACCTCCATATTTTTCTATTCGTTGACGCCAAATAGGAGAACCATATACACGAGACAACCAACTATCAACATCAAACGAATTCGGAATATCATCAGGTGGTGTATCCGATTTGTATTTTCGTTCACGACGTAGAATTTTCCAACTTTTACCCTGAACAAACGGTTTGTTTTTGTATTGTGCGACATCATCTTTACCGAGTATAACAAACACCTTTCGGTCAAAACCATTGTTTGCGTCCAGTAAAAACACACCTGTAAATAATCTAGCAACATATGCATCACGAAGTGGAATCATCGGTATTTTTGCGAGTGTATCGTTGAATGATTCATATGCCTTTTTACCTTTACTTTGAAAACAACGATGTTTCTGTATGAAATCCAGAAACACCGGTTTTGGTTCGTTTGTTTTGTCTAGTATCTTAGTTATATATTCATTCAATCCAGATGGCGCGCTGTGATTTTGTGTGAGAATGCGATAAAACTCTATACACGGTTCTCTACGTGCCATATTATCAATGATTGTTCCAATCGTCCAATCACGACTATTATCTTCAACCCATTCTAGCGTCTGTTGTTTCAATAATTCTTCAAAATTAACAAAGAATCCTGCATATAACTGATAATACAATTTCCATACGAGTTCAAAACATTCATATTTGAATCCGGAATGATATAATTCGTAAATCCAAAACTTCGCTTGTTCTCTATCGCGTCTCAATAACGCCAATAATAGCGAATATTCTACGTGTTCTTTGTTGTATAAGTATCTTGTTAGAGTCATTTTATTTGTAAATAGAATGATTGGATACTCCGTAAATCAATTTTATTCTAGTTATAATGTATATGGCAAGAAGCAGACGCACAGTAAAAAACCGAAAACAGAATGATTCGTTCAAAACTGTAATTGTAGAAACATTTTTGGGAATACTCAATACAGTGAAACTATACCATTGGAATACATACTCGTTCGCCAAACATAAGGCAACCGATGAATTATATTCAAAATTAAACGAACATATAGATACGTTTGTGGAAATTATGATGGGAAAAGATGAACTTAGAATTCCCGAGTTTAGTAAAAAAATGTGTAATTACACTCATACTAATTTTAAAGTCCGCATACACGAATATCGCGAATTTCTGATAAACCTAAATAAATCATTAGATAAAGAACGCGATACTGACCTTTTGAATGTTCGCGATGAGATACTCGGAGATATAAATCAATTCTTGTATTTGATGACGCTTACGAAATAACGGCAGACTTACCCACACTTGTAATATGATAAATTATCTAAGACATAACTGCCGGCCATTTACCGTGGATACTACGATATCTCAACGACGATGGCTTCTTCCGCGAATTGATGCGTTTTGTATAAATATTTTTCCATTTTCTCTGCACCAATCGCAACCAGTGCGTTTTGATACATACGTTATATGTTTGCCTATCGTCAACACATAACTTGAGAATATCCAATTTCGGATTACCAACCCGAGATGTGCTGTATTCGGCTAAATATCGCAACACGTCTGAATGTTCGTTGGTTAAAAATGCATTTGGACTAATAGAACTCATTAGAATTGGTTCTGTCTGTCCACGAACATATCCAGCCAATCCAATATAATAAGAACCATCGGTTTTGTCGGAATCCATAAATTCACCGTCTTCGTCATATAGGTCGCGTTCGCTTCCATATAGAACTACGCTGTCAATATCACTCTCACTATCACTCATTGTATTGTATTTTATTGTAGATATTATCTATAAAAAGATGTAAATTGAAAATCAATTTTTCCTAATATATTGTATAGATATGAGCGCAAGCACCATTATAAAAAAGAATATACCAAATGAACCAGAATATAAAAAGTTGGATAATCGGGTCAAGTTCTCGTTTATGATTACGTATATACTATTACTAACCACTGCTACAATTACATTTATTGAAGCAATGAGAACGAAAAATCCAAATGTTCGTCATATCCTCAATTTAGAAACATGCATATCACTTGTTGCCGGATATTTTTATTCATTGTTTGTTGAAAAAATCGCGAAATCAGAAGAGAAGATGACGAATATGGACTGGAGTGAAACATCACAGGTTCGTTATATGGATTGGTTTATTACAACACCTTTTATGCTAATAGCGTTATGTCTTGTGTTAAGCACAAATATAAAACAAACAATATCCTTACCAATAATCGTTAGTGTTATACTTCTTGATTATGTTATGTTGTATTTCGGATATATGGGTGAAATGAAAAAGATTAGCATATTCACAGCAGAAACATTTGGGTTCGGCGCATTGTTCGCAATGTTCTATATAATTTACAATAAATATGTAAAACCAGCAACTAATATAGCAAATCGTGTTCTCTTTGGAATATATTTTGTTATATGGAGTATGTATGGCGTTGCATATTTACTTGATGAAGAATATAAAAATATTACAATGAATTTCTTGGATTTGTCTGCGAAATGCCTTATGGGAATTGGCCTATGGATTTACTATACAAAGATTATATCCACATAATTTGTATTTATTTCATAATTATAGTGTTTTAGTAGTATATACACTTAATGACTACCAAACGCGGGTCTAACCGGCGTTATAATAATCGTATTATTGAAGAAGAACTAGCTCGTCGTGAAGCAGAAGATGATACGGCGCCCAAAACCATTTTAGAGAATTATCAATATATGTCTCAAAAAGAACGATGTAAAGTGGACGCAAAATTCGCGAAACCAAAAAACGAATCGCAAGCTCGTTATATAAGTGCTTTGAAGAAACCCCATAATAAAATTATTATTGCGACTGGACCAGCCGGCACTGGAAAAACATTGATTGGGACGGAATATGGAATTCGCGAGTTTCTTTTAGGAAATTACGAAAAATTAATATTCACAAGACCTGCGGTAAGTGCCGATGAAGAAATTGGATTTTTGCCGGGGACATTAGAAGATAAGATGGCGCCGTGGGTGCGACCTATATATGATATTCTTTATAAATTTATTTCCCCGACAGAAGTTACATCAATGTTGACTGAAAAAATAATTGAGATTGCGCCGATGGCTTATATGAGAGGTCGCACCTTTAAAAATACGTGGATTGTAGCAGATGAATGCCAGAATACGAATGTGAATCAATTCAAGATGTTATTAACACGTTTAGGTGAAAACTCACGTATGGTAATTACTGGCGATTTGGACCAACACGACCGCCACGATGAGGTCAATGGACTTGCTGATTTCCTTGATAAGTTCAAGGGTTGCCGTTCATCTTCTATTTCTAGCATTGAGTTTTCTAAAGATGATATTGAGCGCGAAGAGGTAATTAAAGAAGTTCTTGATATTTACGCAGGTGTAATCCCCGAGCATTACTTAGAAGCAGATAGTGAATTCATAAAAGAAAATGATTCTAATACTGAATAGTCATAATATATCTATCTATATTATGACTCATATGTTATTTTGTAGTTCCATTGTGAATTTAAGCACAATATTAGATGTGTTAAATTTATTTTCCCAACAAAATAACTACGGAGCAAATACAACAGTTACATACCATACGCCATTCTTTTGGGGTGTATCTACCGTAGTTAGTAAAGTTCCGGTTATACAAAAAATGAATCCTGATGATTATATTCTAATTACCATTACTATTCCCGATTTACAGAATTTTAACCTGTTTAATATCACCCCATATTTTTTTGAATATAACAAGGAAAATGTTTTCGCGAGCACAGATGAAACTATTCCATTTTTTACTAATATACAAAAAGGAACCGTTCATAAAATATGTATAACAAGTTCGCTACAAATAGCTGATGAATTCAGTAAAAAAAATTACATAATATCTAGATTACCCGTTGATATGTTAAGCCGTTCTTCATTTACATTATTATTCCGTCTTGGAATTACAGAGAAATCGCTAATTTCAACGGAAACAATTTCTAATTTTGTCAGTTGCATATATTACAAATCATTTTGCCCTGTAAATACCCAAGGATATTATACTAGTTCTATAATCAAAAATTCAAGAACTCCTATATCAAGTAGTATTGTATGCGATTTGACTGAGTTTGATAGAAGAAAGTTATATTATGAGTATAGAGGATTTACGCAACATAAAAGTTTTCCATATCTTTCTAATTTTTACAAAATAAATTATGCTATGAAACACGTATATGATGCAATACGAGTAAAACCATACGCAAAATTACACGCAGATAATTCATTAGAATCATATTATAATTCAGACCCAATCAATTTAACAGACATTCAATATATATACATTGTAGCACTGAACCATAATAAGCTGGGGGTTGCACTAACTTCAAATATACAAATATATGATTTCTCAAATCTAAAATCGCTACAGACATTTTTAACTTCACCGGATTTACCATCATTTACACATAAAAACTATCCCTTTGTTTCAAAAAATGATTTGCCTGAAATACAAGTCATAAAATTAAATATAAAAAAACATTACAATGATATTACGAAGTTATTGATAGTTGAACGCATTTGTTATAACCCAATTTCATTTCAACGTCCATCGTATAATTACAAAGGTAATTTTGCAATATTTGTGCGCTGACTGATGGAATAAAAAATTACAGATACAAACTTTGCGATGTTGCCACATATTTCAGTATCATACCATCAACTTGACTCAACTTATGTTGAAAATCAACCATACCTATCTGTTCACATACCGCAATGAATTCCTTTGTGATTGCGCTTATTTT
>JACCDO010081119.1_pt1 | contig 17983 bp, 18 predicted proteins | sample 7446101 | NCBI WGS metagenome assembly JACCDO01 (sample SAMN15323440, study PRJNA562643) | freshwater metagenome | isolation source: river surface water | place: USA:Blue River Watershed | collected 2017-08-16 | reverse complement strand
TTGGGCGTCGACCGGACGACTTTGTCCAAGGTACTCAATGGGCGAGCGGCGATCAGCCCCGCGATGGCGCTACGTATCGAACGTTGGTTGGGGCGCGACCATGGCGGGGCGGCTGAAGTGTGGCTGGCGCAGCAGGCTGCCTACGATCTCTGGCAAGCGCGGGCGGCCGTGAAAGCCAGCAAGTCGCTCTCAGGCATCAAGGCACTGAAATTTCAAGCAGCTTAGGCAGACCAACGATTGGCCCTCGAAAAAGTACAGGCACCCGAGGGTGCCTGCGCGCTGAAATTGAAATATTGAAGTATTTGGCGGGGCAGTAGAGATTGTATAAATAACTTGCTCAGGTCAAGAAGCATCGTTTTTTGGTGAGGTTGGGGATTCGAACCTCAGTCAAGTTGGACCAGCTCGTCCTTGGCAGCAAGACTGACAGCCTGGGTCAATTCGCGAAGCAGTGACGATGCCATCCGGGCGTGCTGCCAGTACAGGGGGACGTCCAGGGGACGACCTGGCTTGAGTTCTACCAAGGCACCACTGTCCAAGTGTTCTCGTATCAGAGCTTCCGGGTGCATGGCCCATCCGAGACCACCTAGTGCGGCAACAACAAACGCCTGAGGGGATGGCAGGGTATGTCTCGGCATCGGGACGCTGCATCCAAAGTTCTGTTCCACCCAGCGCTGCTGCAATTCGTCTTTGGTGTTGAACATCAGGCTCGGCGCTGTCGAAAGGCTATCTGTATCTACACTCCGCGGAAAGTACCTTGCAACAAAGGCCGGGCTGGCAGCGGCCACGTAACGCATGGCGCCCAACTGCAAGCTATTACAGCCGGCAGCTGGCGCTTCGGTGGCTGTGACGGCCGCCAGAACCTGCCCACTTCGCAACCACTCTGCGGTGTGCCCCTCATCGTCCACCGCGATCTGCAGCAGCGCCGCTTCTCGCTTTCCAAATTCAACTGCAGCCGGCATGAACCAGGTGGCCAAGCTGTCAGCATTCACTGCCAGGGGGAGGCTCACACGCGAAGGTTGATCTTGAGGAAACGACGGCATTTCCGTCTGAAGCTCATGCTCCAGCAGGCTCACCCGGTCGACGTGCTGGCACAGTCTCCGACCGGCTTCGGTTGCCTCGCAGGGCTGTCCCCGTACCACCAAGGCACAACCCAAACGCTCCTCTAACAGCCGAATGCGCTGAGACACCGCCGATGGCGTGACGTGCAGTGCACGTGCAGCGCGTTCAAAGCTGCCTTCTTTCACGACAGCCGCTAACGCGAACAGAGATGGGTAATCCAGCATGATGTAGAAAAACTAATGTTGATTCAGTAAATGTAGCTTGTCTAACCATGCATAGGGTGGCAACCTCGGCCCATGAATCCCTTAAACCCCACCTCGATAACTATCTGGCCCGTATTCATTCAGGGGCTGGCACTGAGTTTTGGTTTGATTGTTGCCATTGGCGCTCAGAACGCATTTGTCCTACGGCAAGGTCTGCGGCGCGAGCACGTCGGCAGCGTGGTGCTGTTTTGTGCCACGGCCGATGCAGTCTTGATCATGGCGGGTGTCTTCGGCATGGCGAAGGCACTTGGCGATCGACCAGACTGGGCTCGAACACTTGCTTGGGCCGGCGCGCTGTTTCTGGCCTGGTACGGCTGGAAAGCGCTGATGCGCATGCGCAGGCCGGATCGTCTACAAGCATCATCCGGCGGAGAAGGCTTGAAGAAGAGTGCCGCGGTGGCACAAGCTGCCGCCTTCACGCTGCTCAACCCGCACGTTTACTTAGACACCGTGCTGCTGGTGGGCAGCATGGGCTCGCAGCAACCTGCGCCTTTGCAGGGGTGGTTTGTGGCTGGGGCGGCTGTGGCCAGCGCCACCTGGTTCAGTTTGCTGGGCTTTGGGGCGCGGTGGCTGGCGCCTTGGTTTGCCCACGCCAGAGCGTGGCAGGTGCTTGACGGTCTGATCGGCCTGACGATGTGGGTGTTGTCGGCAATGATGGTGCGACATGCATTGAACGGGTTCTAGGAGGCGAGATGTATACGCCGGCGTACCACGCTTTTCACGATATCAAGAAAATGCACGGCCACATCGCTGAGCATCCGCTGGGGGCGTGGGTTTGTAACGCCCATAGCCAGCTCATCGCGAATCACATCCCGTTCGTGCTTGATGCGAAACATGGCAGCCACGGCCGCCTTCTGGCACATGTGTCACGAGCCAATCCGGTGTGGCGGGAACTGATTGAAGACGCCCCCTCGGTGGTGATGTTCATGGGGCCGAGCGCCTACATCACCCCATCGTGGTACCCGGGCAAACGCCAGCACGGCAAGGTCGTTCCGACATGGAATTACGTCACGGTCCACGCCCACGGCGTGGCGCGTGCAATGGAAGAACCCCGTTGGATTCTCGATGTGATTAACCGATTGACAGATACACAGGAATCCAAGCGCACTGAACCTTGGAAGGTGTCTGACGCGCCGTCGGCGTACATCGAGAAGATGCTAAGGGCGGTGGTGGGGATCGAGATCACGATCGATCGATTCGAGGGGCGCCTGAAAGTCAGTCAGGACGAAGACGAGCAAGATCGACGAGGTACCGTCGAAGGGTTGCAGCATTCCACGGATGCGCCGACGCAAGTATTGGCAAGTCTGGTTCTCGGAGAACTCGAGGAGTCGACCAGGAGAGGTCTAGGCAACTGTCCGTACAAATAATAAAGGCGTGCCCGCTGTTAGGAGCAGATTCGACCATTCGATGCAGCCCCACCGTGCTGAGAAAAGGCGCCCGCTCAATCGGTATGAACTTGTATGAAACTACCACGTACAGGCACCGAGGCACACGGCCACACCTCATCTGCGACACCTCGGTCTGAAAGCACCCGCGACGTCTTGGACGTGCTGTCCAATGGCATTGCCAAACTGGAGGCCAGTAGGCCCACATTCCGAATCCCGGTTCCAGATGACCCGACGGGACCCAACCGAGAACTCTTGACCGAGAAAATGCTCGCCGATCGCTGGGTATGTTCGGTCGCGCGCCTTCAGCGGTGGCGCACCGTCGGCGAGGGACCGCCGTATCTGAAGATCGTGGGGAAGGTCTTGTACCGGCTCAAGGACATTGAGGCCTACGAGGAGGCCAGCCTGGTACGGAAGGTGTTCTAGGCGCGCACCCAATGGTGCTTAGAACGGATCGGAAACTGTTCGAACGAGTTGGAACCAGTTCGAAATGATCTTGGCGGAGAGGGGGGGATTCGAACCCCCGATACGGGTGAACCCGTATGCCGGATTTCGAATCCGGTGCATTCGACCACTCTGCCACCTCTCCGCGGTCTAAAAGATTCTATCTGAGGGCATTCGAGCCCATGTCAGCCCTCAAGGCTTTTTGGGGCTCATGATCATGGCGTTGCGAGGTGCCATGGTCATCTCGATCTTGGCGTTGCTGATCGCAGAGCCTTCTGCAATGTCAATGGTGATGGTTCGCTCACCCTTGTTGAAGACCAAAATGCTGCGGGGGCCTCTCACCGCAGACAACAAGACCCAACCTTTAGCGGGCAGTGCCTGCAAAAAAAACGCATAGGTTGAGGCCGCATCTTGTCCTGCGTCCAACGCAACCTTGCCCACCCAGTTGTCGCCCGCACCGATGATGAGCGACTGCCCCGGAATGATCTTGCTGCCGATGGGCAACTCGGTTTGACCCAATAGCTCAAGGCCCGTCAGGGCACCTGACGAACCCGACCCTTCATTGCTCCCCAACGGAACGCTGCTGCAAGCCGCAAGGGCTGCACACAGCAAAAGCACGCCAGAAGCGTGAGAGAAGCGAGCGATGTTGAGGTTCATGGCATCTCCTTTCGGAAGATTGAGTTCAGGCCGAGAACCATTCTTGGCCATTGAGGTAGGGCCTGAGCGCTTGGGGAATCCGGATGCGACCATCGGCTTGCTGATGATTCTCCAGCACCGCCACCATGGCTCGGCCCACAGCGAGTCCCGAGCCGTTCAAAGTATGGACCCAGTCGTTTTTGCCTTGGGCGTTCTTGTAACGCGCCATCAAACGGCGGGCTTGGAATGCCCCGCAGTTGGAAACAGAGCTGATTTCACGATAAGCCTGCTGACCGGGCAACCACACTTCCAGGTCATGTGTGCGCGCTGCGCCAAAACCCATATCGCCTGTGCACAGCAGCATCACGCGATAGGGCAGCTCCAACTTTTGCAAAATGGCTTCAGCGTGGTGGGTCATCTCTTCCAGAGCTTGCGCGCTGTGGTCAGGATGCGTGATCTGAACCATCTCAACTTTGTCGAACTGGTGTTGACGGATCATGCCCCGCGTATCGCGCCCTGCACTGCCTGCCTCTGAGCGAAAGCACGGCGTGTGCGCCGTCAAGCGGATGGGCAAGTCGGCCTCGGCCAGGATTTCGTCACGAACCACATTGGTCAGAGTCACTTCGCTGGTGGGAATCAGGTACAAGCTTTGACGGTCTTCGCCACCCTCTTGCCCACCTTTGTTGGCCGCGAACAAATCGGCTTCGAACTTGGGCAACTGTCCCGTACCAAACAAAGTTTCAGCGCTGACGATGTAGGGCGTGTAGCACTCTGTGTAACCGTGCGATTGCGTTTGCACATCCAGCATGAACTGCGCAAGCGCACGGTGCAAGCGAGCGACAGGGCCACGCATGAAGGTGAAGCGCGAACCCGAAAGCTTGGCGCCGGTTTCAAAGTCCAAGCCCAAGGGCTCGCCCAAGCTGACGTGGTCTTTGGCTTCAAAGCCCAATGGCACAGGCTCAGTACCCGTGGGCGACCAACGGCGCAATTCCACATTGCCGGTTTCGTCTGCACCTTGGGGCACATCGTCTTGAGGCAAATTGGGCACCGCATGCAAAAGGGTTTGCAACTCGGTCTGTATCACTTCAAGGCGTTGCGCCGATTGTTCAAGCCCGGTCTTGAGCTCAGCCACCTGAGCCATCATCTGATCGGCCTGAGCATGCTCACCCTTGCCTTTGAGTTGCCCAATTTGTTTGGACAAAGCGTTGCGCTGAGCCTGCATCTCTTCGGTGCGGGTTTGCAAGGTCTTGCGCTCTTGCTCCAGCGCAGTGAAGGCCGCCACATCCAAAAAGGCCTGGGGGGATTTGCGCTTATTGAGCGCAGCCACAACCGAGTCGAGGTCGCGGCGAAGCAAATTGATGTCTAGCATGAGCTGATTCTAGAGGTGGGATTAAGCCACGGGCCCAGCGGCTGTTGAGCCTTGGGCATCCTTGCGCTTGAGGCCCTTGGGCAAGGGGAACTGAATGGTCTCCTGCACGCCTTGCATGCGCCGCACTGCAATGGCGCCCAAGGCTTTGAGCTGATCGATCACGCCCTGAACCAAGGCGTCGGGTGCCGATGCGCCAGCCGTGACGCCCACTCGAACCATGCCCTCCAACCACTCGGAGCGCAACTCACTGGCATCGTCCACAAGGTAGCTGGGCAAGCCCCGTTGCAAGGCCACATCGCGCAGCCGATTGCTGTTGGAACTGGTTGGGCTGCCCACGACGATGACGAGGTCCACCTCGGCGCTGAGGGCCTTGACGGCATCTTGTCGGTTTTGCGTGGCGTAACAAATGTCTTGTTTTTTGGTTTCGCGAACCTTGGGAAAGCGCTTTCGAATGGCGTCCAAGATGTCTGCGGTGTCGTCCACGCTGAGTGTGGTTTGCGTCACCACAGCAAGCAGTTCTGTTTGCTCAGGCTGTACGCGATCCACATCTTGCAAGTCTTGCACAAGGTGAATGCCCGAATCAAGCTGGCCCATTGTGCCTTCCACTTCAGGATGCCCTTCATGACCAATCATGAGGAATTCATAGCCTTCTTTGCGGAGTTTGGCCACCTCCACATGAACCTTGGTGACCAAGGGGCATGTGGCATCAAAAATTTGAAAACCACGTGCTTTGGCTTCTTGTTGAACCGACTTGGGCACACCATGGGCGCTGAAGACCAGGGTTGCGCCCGCAGGCACATCGCTCAAGTCTTCGATGAAGATGGCACCTCTGGCGCGCAGGTCGTTCACCACATGGGTGTTGTGAACAATCTCGTGGCGCACATAAATGGGCGCTCCAAACAGATCCAAGGCACGCTCAACGATGTCGATGGCGCGGTCAACCCCTGCACAAAAGCCACGGGGCTCGGCCAGAACGATTTCACGCAATGTGCTCATCTCAGAGCACCCCGATCACTTGAACTTCGAAGCGAACCGCTTGACCCGCTAAGGGATGGTTGAAGTCCAGCAGCACCGCTTGCGCCTCGATCTTGCGAACAATGCCAGCGACTTGTTGACCCGCCTCACCCGTGGGCACCTGAACGACCTCACCTTCTTGCAACTCATCCACCGGTTCGCCCGCTTGGGCCAAAGAAGCCTTGCTGACCCATTGCAGCAAATCGGGGTTGCGCTGACCAAACACCAGTCCGGGCTCGAACTCGAAATGCTCGTGAGCACCTTCGGGCAAGCCAAGCAGGGCTTCTTCCAACAAAGGCGAAAGCTCCTGGTTTCCCAAGGACAAAGTGGCTGGGGCCTGATCAAAGGTGTTGACCACGTCACCATGCGGACCGGTGAGCCGGTAATGCAGGGTCAGGAATGCACCGGGCGCCACACGGGGAATCGAATCTTGGGTAGGTGTTGTCATGATGTTGTTTGTAAACTGGGTCACATTGTAAAAAGGATGCGGTTCCCCCCATGTCCGACCCCTTTATGGGCATGATTTGGGCCAAAGGCCTGGACCATGATCGCCCAAATTCCTCAAGTTCTTCAACCTCGCGAAAAAATGCTTCGCTGGGGAGCCTCAACCCTGTCCGATGCCGAATTGCTTGCCATCTTGTTGGGAACAGGCGTGGGCAATCGCAATGTGCTGCAACTCTCGCAAGACCTCATCGATGCGCACGATGGCCTGGGCAATTTGCTTCGAACCCCGCCCAGCGAGCTGAGCGGCTTTCAAGGGATGGGCGGTGCGGCCAAGCGCTGCCGTGTGAATGCCGTTCTCGAATTGGCGCGACGTGCTTGTGCCGACAGGCTCAATCGCAGCGATGTGATGAATTCGCCCGAACTGGTTCAACAGCATTTGCAATTGCAACTGGGTCACTTGCCGCACGAGGTGTTTGCCATCATGTACCTTGACGCCCAGCATCACCTCATTGAGCTCAACGAAATGTTCAGGGGCACGCTGACCCAAACCAGCGTTTATCCGCGCGAGGTGGTCAAGCGCGCGCTGGAGTTGTGTGCCAGTGCAGTGATCTTGGCCCACAACCATCCCAGCGGTCATGTTCAGCCTTCTCGGGCCGATCGCGAACTCACGCAAACGCTCAAATCCGCGCTCAGGCTCATCGACGTGATGGTGCTGGACCACTGCATCGTCTCGCCGGGGCGTTCGTATTCCATGGCCAAAGAGGGTCTCATATGAGTGGCCGCTCGTTGCAAGACCTCAAAGGCCTTCACCGTCAGTTGAAGGCCAATCGGCAAGCCCTTGAGGCTGCAGAAAAGGAACGTCAACTCGCGGCCTTGCGCTTGCAAGCCGAACGCGAGGTCTTCACCCGCGCCATTGGGCCAGTCAAACCCCTCAAAGAATCCGCACGTGCGCCATTGCCCACGCCCAAACGCCCTCCTCTGGCTTTTCAGCAGCAACTCGACGACCTAGCTGCCCTTCAAGAAAGCCTGAGCGATGATTTCGATGTCTCAAGCTTATTGGACACCGATGCCGATCTGAGTTTTGCGCAGGCAGGTGTGGGCAGCGATGTGTTGCGCAAATTGCGTCGAGGAAATTGGTCGCTCCAAGGTGAAATCGATCTGCACGGCTTGCGCACCGAAGAAGCGCGAGAGGCCTTATCTGAGTTTTTGCACCATGCCATCCGCTTGGGTTGGCGCTGTGTGCGGGTTGTCCATGGCAAAGGATTGGGTTCGCCAGGTCGCATGCCTGTGCTCAAACAAAAAGTGATGCGTTGGCTGGTGCAACGCGCCGAGGTGATGGCCTTTGTTCAAGCCCCCGCCGCGCAAGGCGGAGCAGGTGCCGTGTTGGTCTTGCTCAAGGGCCGCTAAGCCCAAAACCGCATACTCAATCAAGTCTGTGTGCTCGCCCTCAGGGTATCGATCACCGGCCTTTCAACCACATCCCGCAAAGCCCAACGGCCTGCCAAATGGGCCAGCAATGCGCCCGATCCTGTTCCCAGTACCAACCAAATCGGGGATGCCGTCCAAGCAAATTGAAAGACTTGGCTGGCCAACAGACTGCCCAAAAGCATGGCAGCCACCGAAGCGATGAAGCCGCTGAGTGCGCCCACACCCACAAGTTCGAGCTGTTGCAAGCGAGCGATTTGCTGACGCCCGCTGCCCAAAGCCCGCATGACTGCATAGTCGTGTGCTCGCACTTCACGGTTAAAGGACACCGTAGCGATCAAGACCAGCAAGCCTGACAGCAAAGTGAATCCAAATAGAAATTCGATGACCTGAACCACTTGAGAGACCACCGACTGCACCTGATCGATGGTTTGACCCACATCGATGTTGGTGACATTGGGGAATTGATCGATCAGTTGTCGATCAAACCCTTTTTGGGCGGGCGCACGGAAGGCTGAGATGAAGGTTTGCGCCAGACTATCGGGCATGCGTTCGCGCGGGAACATGAAAAAGAAATTGACATGCATGGATGCCCAGTCCACACGGCGAATCGAGGAGATCTTGGCCTTGACGACTTGATCTGCCATTTCAAAGCTGAGCCAATCGCCCACGCCCACGCCAAGCGACTTGGCCATGCTTTCTTCGACGCTCAAGCCCTCTTCATCGTTGGCTCGCCAGACTCCCGACACCACCGCATTGTGCGCAGGCATGGCATTGGCATAGGACAAGTTTTGCTCGCGCTCAATGCGGCTTTTGGCCCTTTGATCGCTGAATTCTTCGGGGCGGATTTCGCGGTCGTTGATGGCGACCAAACGACCTCTGAGCATGGGGTACCAATCCCAGCGTTCAATGCCTTTGGCGCGCAAGTGGTCTGCAAAGGCTTGGGCTTGGTCGTTCTGGATGTTGATGACAAAACGGTTTGGCGCATCGGCTGGCGTGGCAGAGCGCCAGCCCTGAATCAAATCGGTGCGCAACATGGTCATGGCAATCAAGGCCAGCAAACCCGTTGACAACGCGCCGACTTGCAACATGGTGAGGCCTGGGCGCGACGCAAGTTGACGCGTTGCCAAGGCCAGCGTGAACGGCACGGCCACTTTGGACTGCACGGTTTTGAGCAACCACAAAGCCAGACCTGCCCAAGCCGCAAAAGCCAGCACGGCCAACATGAAGCCCCCAACAACCAAAGCACCCAGCTTGAGGTCATCGCTGAGCCTGAGCATGAGCCCCACAAATCCAGCCAAACCCAACAACCAAACGCCAGCACTGCTCGCGCGGATCTGCCCCAACTCACGACGGATCACCCGCAGGGGCGGAACGCTTGCGAGTTGCAAAACTGGAGGCATGCCAAATGCCATGAGCAACAATAAACCAGACCCCATGCCATGCACAGCGGGCGACCAGTCGCCCATGGCCAAGCTTTTCTCCAACCAACGCTCAAGCACGCTGACGAATCCCCAGTGGGTGGACCAGCCCAGCAAAACGCCCAACGCACTGGCCAGAACCCCGATTGCGATGAATTCCAAGAAAAAAATCTGGGTCAACACCGATTGAGACTGTCCCATGACGCGCAGGAGCGCGCAGTCGGTGAGTTTTGCCTGAGAAAAATGATTGGCCGCCATCGCAACGGCCACCGCGCACAGCAAGGCCGACAACAGACCGACCAAGTGCATGAATTGAACGGCTCGATCCAGGGTTTGACGCATTTCAGGACGGCCCGATTGCAAGGTGTCCAACCGCACCCCTTTGGCGTTGGGTCCCTGCAACCACTCTTCGCTCCATTGCAAAAAACGCTCAAGCGATGAGGCTGAGCCTGTGAGGGCCAAGCGCCAAGTCACGCGACTGGCAGGCTGAATCAAGTCAGAGGCCGGCAAGTCTTTGGCATTGATCAAAACCCTGGGTGCAAACGTCATGAAACCCATGCCGCGATCGGGTTCGCTGACGAGCACTTGGTCGATGCGCAACCTCAATTCACCCAGGCCCAACTCATCGCCGACCTGAAGGTTCAAAGCTTCCAAAGCGCCGGGGTCCACCCAAACCGTACCCGGACTGGGGATGCCCGAAGTCGCAATGGGCATGATGTCGTAGGCTGTGCCGTTGTTGGGGTGCTTCACGACGGCTGCGCGCTGAGCAGATGCATTCGATTCAGAATGCTCACGGGGCAAGACCATGAGCTGGCCTTTGAGCGGATAGCCCTCCGAGACGGCTTTGAGCGCGACCAATCGGCTGTCGCCTTCTTGTGGCGACTGCTTGGGCATTGCGCGCCCCATGGTTGGCAAACTGATGGTCAATGCCGATTGAAGCTCAAACCGCTCAATGGCTTGAGTGAGGCTAGGTGGCGGGGCGTGATCCAGCGTGAGCACGACATCGCCGCCCAACCACTCGGCGGCATCGCGGATCAACGTGGCTTGCAAGCGATTGGATAAAAACGTGACGGCTGAGAGAACAGCTACCCCCAATACCACCGACAAACCCAGCAACCGCAATTCACCGGCGCGCCAGTCGCGCATCAAGCCCCGCAGGGCCAAACTCATGGTTTTCATGCCCCAAGGCTAACGCAAAGGGCGCAAGGACTGTGTTCAGGAGATGGATACAAACACGCTACAAGGGGCTTCTTCGATCAATGACTGAGATACCGAGCCACTCCACCAGCGCTTGACCCATCCGTCTTTGTGCTTGTGCCCCACAACGATGAGGTCTGCCCCATGACGGAGCGCGCATTCGCAAATTTCGGAAACAGGGTCACCGCTCAACAATTCGCCGGTCGCATTCCAGCCCTCTTTGGCGAGCATCGCGAGGCCCTGATTCAAGATGGCCTGATAGGCCTCTCGCTGGACCTCTTCTTCCTGGTTGGAGTAAACAATGCCTTCGGCCACCACCGTATTGAGATGAATTGGCATCACGGCCACCAGGTGCAACTGGGCCTGACTCCAGGCCGCCAAATCCTTGGAGGCCAACAAGGCTTTTTGCCCAGCTTCAGAGCCGTTGTAAGCCAAAACTATGTGTCGATACACCGCAAATCTCCTTTAAGACATACCGAGGTTCGCTTAAAAGTCCCAAAACATCCACCGGGAAATCCCCTGTGGCGGTTCTACCCCAGTCACTAAAAAAAACTTGCCAAGAAGAAAAAAACCTCTAACATGATCATATAGTTACGAAAAATACTTCATTTGCAATTTGAGGTTTGTCTCCTTTTGCATTGAACGAAAAGGAATTGGTCATGGCATTCAAAATTCTGGTAACGAGTCAAAAGGGTGGTGTGGGTAAAAGCACGCTGTCGGCCAACCTCGCGGCGTTTTTCAGCATCCAGAAGCATGAGCGCACCGTTCTGCTTGATTGGGACCCCCACGGCTCCTCCAGCAATTGGCTCAATTCAGCACCCGATGCCGGTGTTCAGGTGTTCCATCAGCCCCTCCCTGTCGATCAAGGGGGCAACCGGCCGATTTTTGAAGCCCGCACGCAAATCCGTCGCGTGCTGCCCAAATGCGATGTCTTGATCGCCGACCTCACGTGGTCCGATTCGTTGGCCAGCGAACTCATGTTCGAGTTCGACATGGTGTTGGTTCCCACCTCGGTTTCTGAAATCGAACTGGCTGCCACCTCAGGCTTTCTCAGCCGAAACCGTTGGGTGTTCGATGCCGCTTCGTCCAAACGCCCCCAACTGGTCGTTTGCCCCACGCGCGTGCTCACCGAGCAGTTGCGCTCCAACGTCTTTTCCAAACAGCGCTTTCAAGTCAGCTTCATGCTGGCGCCTGCGATCCTTGAAGGTCAAAAAGCCCGCGATCTATTCCAGCGCGGTTACCTCATGGATCAAGACGATTTGTGTGGTCGCTCCTTTTTCGACTTTGCCCAAGCCATCGTTGCAGCGCGCCAAATCCGCAACACCTCCACCGCAACCCAACACCCCATCTCTGCCGCTGGCAAAGTGGGCATCAGTGGCAGCGCAGGAGCGCATGTTTCCCGCAGTGGCGTTCTCGATGGTGTTGCATCCAATGCCCAGTATTCGGTGCTGGGCAAATACCGTCAGCGTCGCATTGCCGAAGGTGAGTCCCCCAGCTCCAAGTCCTTGCCCAGTTTGAGTGTTCCCGATTTCCTCAAGCGACTGACGCGTCCGTCGGCAAAGATTTGATCTTGGAGACATACACATGAGTGATCCCACTCTGTCTTTCAAAGGCTTGATGCAATACAACCCCAAAGAGGGTTGGGCCAGGATAGATCCTGAGCATGAGGAGCCTGCACCTGCCGTCCATGAACCGGTTTCTGCCAAACCCAAGATGAGCGACGTGCATGCCTTCCATCAGGTCAAAGCCGGTAGTCAGGACATCACCAGAGATGACCCTCTGTTGGCCGAGCTGTTTGATCAGCTGCACGACCCCCAGACCGACGACATCTCTACACATTGGAAAACGATTGCCCACCGGGTCAACCTCCTGTCAGAGGGCATGGCTCATCAGCGCAATTTGCGCGAACAGTTGCGTCAGCTCGATGTTGAGTTGGACGACTTGCGCCGAGTGATCTTGCGCGATCTCAATACCGTTCAGCGCGTGGCAGATCACCAGTTGGTGCAAGCCAAGCTTCGCGCCGAGGTTTCTCACCTGGCCCATCAGCGACTCTCTGCCCATTTGCGCAAAAGCTAATTCGCACAATAATCAACCGCTCATTTGAAGGAGTTGTCATGAGGTCTTCTTTGAATCGCGGTTTCGCGCTTCGATACTCGACTTTTTACGTGGCCCTCGTGGGGGCCGCTTTGTCTGCGCTGATCTTTGTCGCAACAGGCAACGCCTTGTGGGTGTTCTTGCTGTTCGCGGCATTGGTGATCGTGGGCATCCATGACCTCAAGCAAACCCATCATGCGATCTTGCGCAACTACCCCATTCTGGGTCACATGCGTTTTTTGCTGGAATTCATCCGACCCGAAATTCGCCAGTACTTCATCGAATCGGAGACCGAAGCTGCGCCTTTCTCGCGTGCACAACGCTCACTGGTTTATGCCCGCGCCAAAGGGCAATCGGACAAGCGCCCACTTGGCACTCAACTGGATGTTCAAGCCGTGGGCTACGAATGGATCACCCATTCGATGGCACCTACAACGATTGCCTCTGACGACATGCGCACTCGCATTGGTGGCAAAGACTGCACTCAACCGTATGACATCAGCCTCTTCAACATTTCAGCCATGAGCTTTGGTGCGCTCAGCGCCAATGCCATTCTTTCGCTGAACAAAGGTGCCAGGATGGGCGGCTTCGCTCACGACACCGGCGAAGGTTCGATTTCCAAACACCACTTGGTTCATGGAGGCGACATCATTTGGGAAGTGGCCTCGGGCTATTTTGGTTGCCGAACTGCAGACGGTCGCTTTGACCCTGACAAATTTGAACAAAACGCCCGCTTGCCCTCGGTCAAAATGATCGAAATCAAGCTCAGCCAAGGCGCCAAGCCCGGTCATGGTGGCGTCCTACCCGGCCCAAAAGTCACCCCAGAAATTGCCGAAGCGCGTGGCGTGCCTGTGGGTGTGGACTGTGTATCGCCGGCATCACACAGCGCCTTCAGCACACCCACCGAATTGCTGGACTTCATCGTTCAATTGAGGACACTGAGTGGCGGCAAGCCTGTTGGCTTCAAGTTGTGCATAGGCCATCCCTGGGAATGGTTTGCGATTGCCAAAGCCATGAACGAGCGTCAGATCCTGCCCGACTTCATCGTGGTCGATGGGTCAGAAGGCGGCACGGGTGCGGCCCCCTTGGAATTCAGCGACCACCTGGGCATGCCCATGCGAGAAGGTTTGAGCTTGGTTCACAACACACTGGTGGGACTGGGCCTGCGCGACAGCATCAAGCTGGGTGCAAGTGGCAAGATCGTCAGCGCCTTTGACATGGCTTGTGCCATGGCATTGGGTGCCGATTGGTGCAACAGCGCCAGAGGCTTCATGTTTGCAGTGGGTTGCATCCAAGCTCAAACCTGTCACACCGGGCATTGCCCCACTGGCGTAGCCACACAAGATCCCATTCGGCAAATGGCGCTGGTGGTTTCCGACAAGTCCGAACGCGTGAAAAATTTCCACCACCACACGCTGGAAGCCTTGCGCGAATTGCTTCAGGCAGCAGGCCTTCATTCGCCGGATGAGATTCACCCTGCCATGATCAACAAACGGGTGAGCCTGACCGAAATCAGCACGTTAGAAGATTTGTATCCCCAATTGAAGCCCAAGGCCTTGTTGGACGATGAGTCTTCGCGGAAATGGCCGGAGCCCTTCAAGTCGCATTGGAACCGCGCCTCATCGGCACAATTCCATCGCACAGGGTCTAAATCGAAATGACGTTTTAACGAGAAGGTCTAGGAAAGACCACCATTTCGTCAGCAGGCTGTTTGGGTGCTGAAGCGACAGGTGCTGGCGTGGCTGTTGCAGCCGGTGCGGGTGCTGGAGCAGCAGCAGTGGTCTCAGGTTTGGGACTTGTCTTGGCTGCTGGCTTGGCTTCTGCCTTTGCTGGTTTGGCCGCAGGTTTGGGCTCAGGGGCGGGCTTAGGCTCAGCAGCCGGTTTGGGTTCGGCAGCAGGTTTGGGCTGAGGTTTGGGTTGCGCAGGCGCAGGAACGGGCCTGGCTTTGATCGCATCCACATCGCTTTGCAGCTTGGCCAAGGTTTCAAACAATCGCTTGTTCATGGCTTGAACTTCAGCCAGTGTCTTCTGACTGTTTTCATCGACTGGGGGCTTGGTGCTGGCGAGCTTTTGTTCAAGGCCTTGCATCTGAGCCGAAACGTCTGAAATCTGCTTTTGCAAACCTTGGAACTTGTCGTCCAAGGGCCTCGGGCGATAGAGGTTCACTTCGTTCACCTTGTCCGCCAGGAAAGACACGGTTTTGTCCAGCTGATCAAAGCGAGGCGTGATGGTGGCTTGTTGGCCTTGGAAGGTGTCGAGCTTTTCAGTCAGCTCAAACAAACTTTGGCTGGCTTTGCTGAAAGCATGAATGGTTTCATCGAGTTCGACCACGCGCTTACCCACTTGCAAGGTGAGCGCATCCAGCTGGCGCACATTCGACAGCAATCGAACTGAAACAGCAAACAGCATGCCCACAGCCAACACCACAAAGACACCCATGGCGATCATGAGGAATTTGGAATGGAGCAAATTTCTTTTGTGGTCCTCGGTGATCTGAACGGTCACCGCTTTCATGTCGCCGCTGATGTCAGCAGCCACAGCCGCAGACCGCGTCGACACCTCTGCCGAACTCAGCACAACGCTGGTCAACTCTTCGAGTTGCTTGGAAACCTCAGTGGGATCGCTGGCTTGCATTTGGGCAATGCCATCGGCCGCCTGCTCTGTGGCGGCGCGGATTTCCTCAGCGCTCAGAGACCTGGGCTCTGGCGCTGGCTCAAAGCCATCATCGGCCCGGGCCTCTTCAGCCTGGGCGCTGGTGTCACTTGGTTCTGCCATGACTTTTCCTAACGGGGACTGAATTGGTCCAATTTGTGATGCACGACGGCGATGTGCTCTTTCAGATCACCCACACGTTGAGACATCTCAGTCACCCAAGAATCGGAAAAACCGCTCAGGACTTGAGTGAGCGCGTCAGGAACTTGTTCGACGGCAACCATCTCCAGCTCGGTCAACTCCGATCCCTCAGGGCTTTCTTGGGAAAACTGGGGTGCGGCGTGATCACCTTCCTGATCCGGCGTGGGCAATGGCATGGCCAGATCGGCCTCATCAGACTCAAGGTGAGGCTCAACAGCCAAGATGGGGTCTTCTAGCTTGTTGGTGGCATGTCGGCTGTGGTCAGCTTGGAGACTGGCATCTTGTACGCCTTCTGAAGAGAGAACTTGGGCCGGCAAGATTTCCTCAGTCGAGGACACAGCCTGAGCCGCCAATCTGGCGTCAATCTGACTGAGTTGCTCATCCACACTGGTCTTGACGTCTTCCATCATCTTTGCCTCCAGAGCATGAACTCGACATGGAAACTCAAAACTCAAGCCTCAAGGCTTTTCAAATTGAGATTTCATGGACTTTGCGCTTCTCATCCAGGCTTTGGAAAGGCCAGGATCAGTCTTCATCATGGATTCAGCAGTTTCTTTGGCGTCAATGGGCCCGCGGACCACGATGTAGTAATGCTTATTGCTGCCATTTCTAGGGGCCATCAAAATTTTGAATTCATCTTTGTCTTTAGCGGTGGATTCTTTGATCACCCGCTTGGCCTCGTCCATGGTGTCCAAGGCCGCAAGTTGCAGCACCCATTGACCTGGCTTGAGGTCCATCACCCAATCTCGGTCGGCATTGACCTTGGCCTTGCCTGTGGCTTCAGCCTGAGCATTCGAAGCGGGTTCTGGCGTGGGGGCTGGCGCAACAGGTGCTGATGGCTTGCCACTTACCAATTCCTCTTTGCCCACAGTCAACGATTCTTGAGCGGGAATGGGTTGATTGGCCGTGGAGGACATGCCACCTGCAGTGGCCGATGAATCCGGCGCTGTAGGCTCAACTGAAGTTGCCGCAGGCGTTGCTGGAGTGGCAGGGGTTGCTGTTGTCGTCGATTCGCCCGCAGAAACCTCTTGGCGTTGTGCGCTCCATTTCATGGCAGCAAAAATGCCGGCGCTGATCAACAAGGCCAACACCACCAACCACATGCCCTTGCCTTTGCGCTTGCGTTGTCCCGAGTCCGCATTGGAGGGCGAAGAAGGATGCCAGCTGGGCGCATCAGCCGAAGGCTCTGAGGCGCCCAATTCACCCAGATCAGAAACTCGCTTGGGGCTTTCTTCCTCATCGCTCTTGACCTCGATCTGGGTCATGCGGTCGGGAACAGGGTGTTCAGATTCAAGGACCCATTGCAAGAGGTTTTTGCCAAAGGCTTGGAGCTTTCTCTCGAAAGGTTCCATGCGATTGATCAGCAAGATCACGTTGATGTTGCTGGCAGGAAAACCGTTGACCAAACGGGCCAACAGTTGCAATTCGAAGTCAGCGATGGAATGGGTGTCGGGGAAGATCAAATAAAGGCGGTCTGCCGAAGTTTGCAGTTTGTCCTGCGCCTCAGAGAGGGTGAGGTCCGACAGAATGCGATTAAAGCGTTCCACCAATTGATCAGACTGCGCCGAGGACCACAACTCCACCTTTTGTCCGTTTTGGCGCAAATGGTCGTGAATCATCCTTGCGTAATGGGCAAGTGCGATGTCGTCATGCCCGAGGATGGCCAGGTTCAAACGTCCTTCCAGCAAAGAATTGAGCAGCACTTCGAGCCGCATTTTGTCGGCTGGGCTTTGGTAGAAATCGTTCATGCGTGCTGTTTCCTCACATCATCAAGTGAACAGGAATCCGTTTTCGTCGTACTTCATATTGTCTGGGACGATGGGTTTGGGGCGGTTTAGGCCTTGCGCGCCTGCATAGGACTGGTTGAGATTGAAAACATAGGCAATGACCTGAGCCACGGCTTGGTACAAGGCTTCGGGAATGGACCGATCCACCGGCGTCGTGAAATACAAAGCACGTGCGAGTTCAGGGGCTTGAAAGATGTGGACCTGATGGGCTTGGGCTTCATCGCGAATCCGCCTGGCCAATTCGTCGGTTCCCTTGGCCACCACAGTGGGTGCGCCATCTGAAGACGGGTCGTAAGCCAAGGCCACCGCAAAGTGCGAAGGGTTGGTGATCACCACATCGGCGTCTTTCACCTTGGCCATCATGCGGTTGTTGGCCATTTCACGCTGGCGCCTTCGAATCTGCTGCCTGACTTCAGGGCGACCTTCCGAGTCCTTCATTTCGTCCTTGATCTCTTGCCTGGACATCTTGAGGGCTTTATTGGTCTGGAATTTCTGTAAGGGCACATCGGCCAACGCAATCACCACCAAGCCCATGCTCATCCAAAAACAGGCATCGATGATGAGGTCACCCGAGTGCTTGAGACCGGTCTGC
>JACCDO011116435.1_pt1 | contig 17988 bp, 19 predicted proteins | sample 7446101 | NCBI WGS metagenome assembly JACCDO01 (sample SAMN15323440, study PRJNA562643) | freshwater metagenome | isolation source: river surface water | place: USA:Blue River Watershed | collected 2017-08-16 | reverse complement strand
CCGCCATGGCAGTGGAGCATATAGGCCCAAAAGCACATTGGCCGACGCTAAATCAAAGAAAGGCCGCTCCACAAGCGCTGGATAAACATGTCTCAAAATGGGTCTTATGGCCCGACCACCCGCCGTCTGCCCTTCGACAAGCTCAGGGCAAACGGATTTGGTTAAACAGCTCTTCCGTCTGCCCTGAGCCTGTCGAAGGGCCGTTCTGTGTTACGCCGCGAGCGCTGCCTGGGTGGCGGCCAGCAGGCGCGATGCCGTGAACGGCTTGGCCAGGAACGGGTGATCGCCCAGCGCCTCGGGCGGCGTGTCGCCAATGTTGCCGCTGATATAGATGATCCGCAGCTCTGGCCGCAGGGCGCGCGCGCGGGCCACAAAGTCCGGGCCGCTTAACCGGGGCATCATGACATCGGTGATGACGAGCCTGATCCTCGGCTCATTCTGGCACAGCCGCAGCGCGGCTTCGCCGTCCGCTGCGGTCACGATGTGATGGCCCTGTGCCGATAACGCGCCCGCCGCGGCATCGCGGATCCGGGCATCGTCATCGACGATCAGGATCATCCGCCGATAATGCCCGTTGCCCGGCCTGCCGCTTCAAAGCGCTTCAGAATATCTTCGACTTGGTCTGCCGAATGTTCAGCGCAGAGCGAACAGCGCAGCAGCGTCATGCCTGCCGGGGTGGCGGGCGGACGCGCCAGATTCACATAAAGTCCGTTGTTGAGCAGCGCTTCCCACATGCCGGCGCCGCGTTCCAGATCGGGCATGATCACGGCAATGATCGCGCTTTGCGGTGTTTCGGTGCCCAGTTGAAAGCCCAGCGCCTTCAACCCGCCATGCAGCCGCCTTGAATTTTCCCACAGATGCGCCCGCTTATCGGCGGCCTGCATCAGCTTGCGGATGGAGGTGGCGGCCGTTGCCACAACCGATGGCGGCAAGGATGCGGTGAACACATAAGGCCGGCAGACCAGCCGCATGATTTCAAACTTCGGGTGGTTTGATACGCAAAAGCCGCCAACGGTCCCGACGCTTTTTGAAAAGGTGCCGATGACGAAATCAACCTGATCCAGCACGCCCTGCTCTTCGGCCACGCCGCGCCCATTGGGCCCGATAAAGCCCATGGAATGGGCCTCATCCACCAGCACCATCGCGCCATGCGCCTTGGCGACGGCGATCATCTCTTTCAACGGGGCGATATCGCCCAGCATGGAATACACGCCTTCCAGAACGACCAGCTTGCCGGCGTCTTCGGGCAGGCGCTTCAGCCGCTTTTCAAGGGCTTCGATGTCATTATGCTTGAAGGGCACAACCTCGGCATCGCCCATTTTGCAGCCGTCCCAGATGGAGGCATGGCTGTCGATATCCAGGATGATGTAATCGCCCTTGCCGGCAATTGTCGAAATAATGCCCAGATTGGCCTGATATCCGGTCGAAAACACCATGGCATGATCCATGGCGTAAAAGTCTTTCAGCGCCTGTTCGACCAGCTTATGGCCCTGATAGGTGCCGTTGAGCACGCGGCTGCCCGTTGTGCCGGCCCCAAAACGGTCCAGCGCGTCCTTGCCCGATGCGATCACCTCGTCATCAAAGGTCATGCCCATATAATTATAGGTGCCGAGCAAAATCGTCTCACGCCCGTTGCACATGGCAACGGTGGGCGACTTCACTTCGTCCATCACCAGCGAGAAGGGGTCGCGCACGCCCGTGGCGAGCAAGCCTTCGCGCTGCTGAATCAGGGGGTCAAATTTCGAAAACAGGTCAGTCATAGGTCGGTCTCTTGCATGCAACGGGCCGGATGACACGGGGGTCAGCGGCGGCTTTGCCTAGCCCTTCAGCTTGATGACGGCATCGACCAATTGGCCGACGGTTTCGATTTCCGCTTGCATGTTCATGGTGATGATGATGTCAAATTCATCCTCGACCGCCGCGACAAAGTCCATGACGGTCAGGCTGTCCCATTCAAGATCATGCTGGAAGGTCGTGGCCTCCCCCAAAGCGACGCCTTTTTTGTTGAAAGGGTCAATCAGGGTGGCGATCTGGTCAAAAAGCGTCTGGCGGTCAGTCATGGCTCTTCCTTAATGCGTTGGCTGTCCATGCCAAGCGAATGCGGCGCAAACGGGGCAAGCGCCGGGGGACAATTTGCCCCGACGCTGCCAAAATCCGTCCATCTTCAGGAAAAGGGCTAAAAATCAGTCGCCCTGGCCCGGCTCGGCCGAGAAATACTTGTCGTACTTGCCCTCTTCACCCTTGTGATCATCCGCATCGGCGGGCGTCTGATCACCCTTGCGCGTCACATTCGGCCATTGGGCAGAGAAGGTGTTGTTGAGCTCCAGCCATTTTTCCAGGCCGCTTTCGGTATCGGGCAGAATGGCTTCGGCCGGGCATTCCGGTTCGCACACGCCGCAATCGATGCATTCATTGGGGTTGATGACGAGCATATTCTCGCCCTCATAGAAGCAATCAACCGGGCATACCTCGACGCAATCCATGTACTTGCACTTGATGCAGGCTTCGGTCACGACATAGGTCATTGTGGGTCCTCCGGAGTTTTATCTGAAAAGTTCGTTAGAATGCTGCAATCGCGCCGTCAATTGGCTGTGGTGCGGCAAGTGTCTGGTAATGGGCACGCGCTTCGGTGGCTGGGCCGCGCCGCAAGGGCAGGGCCTCAACCCGGATGACATGGACCGCCCCGTGCAGCGGCAGGGTGATAACCGATCCGGGGCGCACATCGGCATGGCTGCGGCTTATGGGCTGACCATCCAGCCGAACATGGCCTTGTTCCACGATTTTCTGGGCAAGGCTGCGCGTCTTGGTCAATCGGGTGAAGAACAGAAACTTGTCGATCCGCATAGTCTCCTAACGCTTTAGCTGGCCCAGAATTTCAAAGGCGGCGTTGATGGGGGCGGTGCGTGCCGGGCGCCGTGGGCGGCCGCGCCACATCCAGTGATGGGGCTGCGCGTCGCCGGCGGGCATAAAGCCAATCGCCCGCATGATCCGGGCATAGGTGGCCCCGCCAACGCCCAATGAAACGGCCAGGGCCGGGTCAACTGCGGCCAGCCGATCCTTGCCGCGCGCATCATGCGCTGCCCGGGCGATTTTTTCGACCAGATCCATCCGCAACATCTGATCCCCAAAGCGACGAAACCCGGCAATCTGCGCGGCTTGGGCCAGGGGGGCGGCGGGCCGATCCAGCAGGCCCAGGCCAGGCAGCGGGACCGGCGGCATGGGCTGGCCATGCCGGGCCGCGTGCAGCGCCAGCCGCAGGCGCATCGCCTCTGGCTTGAGCAGCGCCGGCCAGAAAATGTCGAGTGTCCCCACCGTGATCCCCAGCCGGTGCAGATGGTGACGGTCCGCCCGGTCGAGCGCTGCCAGCGCCGGGTCAATGCTGGCCCGATCAAGCACGCCACCTTGTTCGGTGAGTTGCGCCAATATGCCGCGCACCAGCGGCGGCGTTTCTTTGCGCGCGGCCATGTCGCTGGCCCGGCACAAGGGGGCCAGTCGCGCCATGACCAGCTGCGTCAGCCAGGCATCGATCCGGCGTTCAATCTGCTGTTTCAGGCTGGCGTCCAGCCGCGCAATGGATGGGTCTGGCTGAAAACGGGGGCAGAGCAGCGCCTTGCCTGCCACCAGACGCCCCAGTTCAACGCCGGCCCAGTGCAGACGCACGGGCTTGCCCGGGTCTGTCGTCAGGCTGATCTGGGCATCCGACGCATCGGCCAGCCGTTGCGCCCGGCGGGCAAGTTCTTTGGGCAGGTGCAAATCGGCGGCGGCCAAAAGGCGCTTATGATCCTGCCCCCGGGCCGCGGCATCCGGCAGAAAGGCAAAGCCCTTCAGCGTGCCGATTTCTTCCCCGTCCACGGCCACGGCGCCTGCCTCTGTCACCTGCACATCCAGCAAGGCCGGATCATTGCCGATGGTTTTCATCAGCACCGAGGTCCGCCGATCGACAAAGCGTTCCGTCAGCTTTTGGTGTAGCGCATCGGACAGGCGCAGCTCCAGCGTGCGGGTTGTCTCTGCCCAATGGGCCGGATCATCAAGCCAGTCGGCGCGATGCGCGACATAGGCCCATGTCCGGACCGCCGCGATCCGCGCGGCAACGGTTTCGACATCGCCCTGAATGCTGTCGAGCCGGTTGATCTCATTGGCAAACCAGGCCGCAGGAATGGTGCCCTTGCCCTCTGATAAAAAGCCGAACAACTGGCTGATCAGCCGGGCATGATGTTCAGCGCCAACTTTGCGGAAATCGGGCAGGCCACAGGCGGACCACAGCCGGGCGACCATTGCCGGGCTGCGTGTCCGGTCCATCACACGGGCATCGGCGGACATGATCCGCAGCACCGCCATATCAATGGCTTCAGGCGCCGCCCGCAAGACTGGATGGTCTGGCCGCACCTCAAGCGACGCCACCAAACCCGCGACCGAACCAAAATCGAATGTGGAGGATCGCCACAAAAGATGGTCGATCGGCTGAAAGCGATGCTCTTCAATCCGTTCGATTTCCAGCGCGCTAAATTCGGCATGGTCCGGGCCGCCCGCCAAAACGCCAAAGCTGCCATCGCGCTGATGCCGCCCGGCGCGCCCGGCAATTTGCGCCATTTCTGGCAAGGACAGGCGCCGTTGTTTCTTGCCATCAAATTTGGTCAGGCTGGCAAAGGCGACATGGCCGACATCCATGTTCAGGCCCATGCCAACGGCATCGGTTGCCACCAGATAATCGACTTCGCCCGCCTGATACATGGCGACCTGCGCATTGCGCGTGGCGGGGGACAGAGCACCCATGACGACAGCCGCGCCGCCGCGCGTGCGCCGCAGCATTTCGGCCACCGCATAGACATGTTCGGCAGAAAAGGCGACAATGGCGGTGCGGGGCGGCAGGCGTGAGAGCTTTTTGGGCCCGGCATAGCTTAGCTGCGAAAAGCGTGGACGCGAAATAATCTGGGCGTCGGGGACCAATGCCCGGATCATCGGCGTCAGGCTTTCTGAACCCAGGATCATGGTTTCCGCCCGGCCACGGGCCCGCAACAGCCGATCGGTAAACACATGCCCGCGTTCGGCATCGGTGCCCAGCTGTGCCTCATCCAGCGCGACAAAGGCGACATCGCGGTCAACCGGCATGGATTCGGCCGTGCACAACAGCCAGCGGGCATCGGGCGGAAGAATCTTTTCCTCACCGGTGATCAGCCCAACCTGCTTTTCACCCTTGATGCGGACCACCCGGTCATAAACCTCGCGCGCCAACAGCCGCAGGGGAAAGCCCATGATGCCGCTGGAATGGGCGCACAAACGCTCCACCGCGAGATGCGTCTTGCCGGTATTGGTCGGCCCCAGGACCGCTGTGATCGCCGAAGATGCGAACTGGCTCATCGCTGGCAAGATTGCCCGTCAGCCCGTTATGCGCAAGGGGAAAGCATATATGCTTTAGACCCGTTGTCCCGCCTTTCACCCCCGCACATCAGACTTTAACCATTCCGGCCTAGGGCCATCGCCAAACGCGCACGCATTGGGGTCTGGCCAGTCATGTATCTGCCACTTGAACGCGATTTTGGCCGATATGGGGCACGGCACACGGCCCAGCCCATCACCCGCCCGTCCCCCAGTCCAAAGGCGCCCGCTGGCGTGCCGGTGGATCTTGCCATGGCGATTGGCACGCGCCGCTGGTGGCGGGGCTTTGCGACCTGCGCTGGCCTGTGCGCCGCCACGCTGATGCTGTCCCCGCTGGCGCAACAGGCGCCACGCGCTGGGGCGCAGCAGACGCCCGGCGTCAGCGCTCGTCCCGGGGCGGCCTTTGGGCTGCGCCAGACCCGATTGGGCAAGGGTGAAGCGCTGCACCCGGCGCTGGTCCGCCTGGGCCTGGCAGAGGACGTGGCGCGCGCTGTGGCACAGGCGGCGCAGCGCGCTTTGCCGGCCGGGGCGCCCGTGCCCGGGACGCGCCTTGCACTCACCCTTGCGCCGCCGCGCTTGGCCGGTGGGGCTGCCCGATTTCAGCGGCTTGATCTGCGGATCGGCTTTGACACGCTGCTGCGGGTTGACGCCCGCCCGGCCGGGTTGACGGCGCACCGGCTGCGCCTTGCGGTCGATCAGCGCCCGGTGCGGCTGACCGGGCCGATGGGCGCCAGCCTGTACCACAGCCTGCGGGCGGCCGGTGCGCCCTTTCCCGTGGTGCAGGCCTATCTTCAGGCGATTGCCACGCATGTCGATTTCGCGACCGAACTCGATCCGCAAACCCGATTTGATCTGGTCGTTGCGCGCGACCAGGTGGCAACCGGCGAAACCCGTTATGGCGCGTTGATCTATGCCGGTGTGCGCAATGCCAGTCGCACGCTGGATCTGCTCTACTGGACGGTCCATGCTGTGCCCGGCTGGTATGATGCCGCGATGGTCAGCACACCGCGCACCGGCATGGTTTTGCCGGTGCAGGCGACGCGGATATCGTCGGGCTTTGGCCTGCGCTTTCATCCCCTGTTGCGCTATTCCCGGCTGCATCGCGGCGTCGATTATGCCGCAGGGCCGGGCACACCCATTCATGCAGCAACCGATGGTCTGGTGACACAGGCGGGCTGGGCGGGCGGCTATGGGCAGATGGTGCGCCTGGCCCATGCTGGGGGGCTGGCCACCGGCTATGCGCATATGAACAGCATTGCCGTGCGTGCGGGCACACGCGTTGTGCAGGGCCAGATCATCGGGACGGTGGGGTCAACAGGCCTGTCGACAGGCCCGCATCTGCATTTTGAGGTTTATCGCGATGGCGTGGCGGTTGACCCGGCTGGCGCGCGTTTTGAACGGCAGGCGCTGCTATCTGGGCCAGATTTGGCGGCGTTTCAGGCGCGGTTGCGCGCTGCGCGTGCCATTGTCCCGCTTAACGTACTGCACCCTGCCGGATCAGCCGGGGGACAAGGAACAGCGCCGCAATAATCGGGTGCCGCCGCTGCCACGGCTGGATCACCAGGGTGGTGCCGGCATGGCGATTGATCTTCCAGGCCAGATAATCAATGCCGCCGGCAAAGGTCAGGCTGGCTTTGGCCAGCCGCAACACGCTGGCGCGCTTGCCCCGCCGCCGCAACTGGGCCCAGCGGCGTTCGGCCGCCGCCGCCGTCATTGCCGGAACCGGCGGCATGGCCGCGCCAAAGCGGCGATAACGGTCCGGGTCCGCATCAACGATTGAACCCGACCGGGCCGTGCGTTCTGCCCGCAATTCGCACTGATAGGTGCGTGCAAAGCCCGCGCACCAAATGGCCATCGGGTCGCTGGATCCGGCAATTGGCGCAGCAAGCGTAAAGACTGCTGGCGCCGCTGCTGCCACTGCGTCAATGGCCCGTGCGCGTGCGTCCTCGTCTGCGGCCCAGACCAGCCGGGATGGCTGGGCAAAGCGCGCCCAGACCGAAACGGTCGCCGCCTCTGGCCGATTGAGCGCGGCAAAATCGGCTTCGCTCAAAACCGCATATTTGGCTGCCAGCCCGTCTTTGGCGAAGGGAAAGACATTGGGTGGGATTAATCGGTTGGCCGTGGCCAGCCAGCCTTTGGGATAGGCGGCCCGATAGTCCGAAACAATCAGATAGAAATCCAGCATCAGCCCGTCGAGCTGCTGTTCGCGCAGGCAGGATCCATAAAACAACACCGCGCGGGATGCCGCACCATGCGCCGCCGCAATTGCAGCTGCAAGGTCGGACACGGCGGCCGGAACCGGTTGCGATAATTCTTCGGCCACGAGCGCGTTCAGCGTCGTCACACGGCCAGCTTCAGGAAATGAAAGGGCGGGGTGGATCGCAGGACGATCGGCCGGTCGCGGCTGGCGTGGAAGGTTTCGCCATCCAGAATGACGCTTGTGCCATCGCTTTCAATCCGGATCACATCGCCGTGTTGCACATGCACGCCCAAAACCGGTTCGCGGCCCAGCTTGCCCGCCATCGCGGCCAAAAAGGCGCGGGTCAGGGCTTTGCCGGATTGTTCAATCGCCAGCAGTTTCAGGCCCATCCGGCCATGACGTTCGGCCCGGCCTGTCAGCAGCAATTTTTCAAGCGTGGTGACGATCAGGAAGGAAAAACGGCGTGTGCCTTCGCCATCGCGGATCAGTGAAACCGACACCGGGTTGGGCTGCGGCGGTAAAAAGCGCCCGCGAATGCCCGTCAGCATCGCGAAAACGGCGGCAATGCCGGCCAGTACATGGCACAGCCCATTGGGCAGCCCCGTCGGATAGAGTTTTTCGCGGCAGTATAAGATGGTGTCGGCCAGGCCCGCGCCGCCCAAAAACATGCCGAGCACAGGACGGTTGCCCTGTTCACCTTCGCTCAGCGCTATCAGTTCACGCTCCACAATATGCCGGTCCAGATCTTCCCGGGCGATGCCCAGAATACGGTCCAGCACGTAAAGCGGATCAGCATCGGCCCCAAGGTCCAGCGCGATCAGGTTGGTCTTGCCATTGGGCAGCACCGCCAGCGGCGGCACATCGCGCCCAAATTGGCCGCCATGAAAAATCTCGGTCAGCGCGGCCTGCACCGTCCCGTCTCCGCCATTCAGGACCAGCACCTTGGGCCGCACCCGCGCAATAGAGGTCAACGCCTCTCCAATCTCACTCACATCTTCCACTTCATAATGAAAGATTTCGGGATGTTGCGCGCAATAGGATCGAATGCCCGGCAGCAAGGCCCGGTTGCCCGTTGATTTGGGGTTGGACAAAAGGGCCACCAGCGCCATGGCTTACAGATACCTGACCGTGATGGGCACTGTGGTGGTTCCCCGGCCAACGCTCACCTGCACTTGCGCGGCCGATGGCCTTTTGCCGAAGATGATGTTCCACAAGGAAAATTTTGGATTGCCAGAGGCGCCAACGCCGTCGCTGCGATCGGTATCGCCATTGTCATTGGCATCGTGGCGAATGTCGACGGCATAGGTGCCCGGCGCGCCAACGGGTACGCAAATGTCCACCGGTCCCGTGGCAGGTGTCGGGTATTCCAGCCGCTTTTGGGCATATTTCTTGTTGAAATATTTGTTCGGATGACCGGTAAAGGTGCGTATGCGGATCGTCCCGGCGCGGTTCTTCAGGCCCGAAACGCGGACAAGGATGGCCGGTTCGCTGCCGCTGTCACACAAAGCCGGATTGGGGCCAAGCGCCTGCGCCGCGCTGGGCATGGTGCTGACGCCGGTCAGGGCGAGCGTACCTGCGGCCATCATCAGAACAGACTTGGGCATTTTCAAAACCATTCAAACCACCTCGAAAAATGCGTCGGGCCGTTTGCACTCTCGACCAGACTCACCTAATCCTCGTTGGTAGACCCCTTTTGGAACTCATTTGCGGCCAAATCATGGTCAACAACTGACCGAAATCTGAACAGTGATGCTGAACTCGACCGACCGATACCTTGCACGGCTCATTGCGCTGCCGCTGTTTTCGACGCTGGTCATTGCGGCGATGCTGCTGGTGCTCGACAAAATGCTGCGCCTGTTTGATTTCGTCGCGCAAGAAGGCGGGCCGGTCAGCATTGTCTGGCGCATGCTGGCCAATTTGCTGCCCGAATATCTGTCATTGGGCATTCCGATTGGCCTGATGCTGGGCATTTTGCTGGCCTTTCGCAAAATTGCCATGTCGTCGGAACTGGATGTCTATCGCGCCGTGGGGATGAGCTATGGGCGGCTGCTGCGCGTGCCCTATATGTTCGCCATTGGCCTTGCCCTTGTTAATCTGGCGATTGTCGGCTTTGTGCAGCCTTATGCCCGCTATGCCTATGAAGGGCTGCGGTTTGAATTGCGGTCAGGCGCTTTGGGGGCGTCGATCAAGGTGGGTGAATTTGCCCGATTTGGCAGTCGGTTGACGTTGCGGATCGAACGCAGCGAAGATGGCGGCAAGGATCTGCATGGCATTTTCGTCCGCGCCAATGGGAAAAATGGCCAGACACTGTCTGTCACGGCAGACCGGGGCACATTTCTTGCCACCGATGATCCTGATGTCATCATTTTGCGGCTGACCAATGGCGTGCTTGTCCATGATGCGCCCAGCTATCAACAGCCACGTGTCCTGTCGTTTACGGCGCATGATTTGCCGATTGATCTGCCCAAGATCGAGGCGTTTCGCAGCCGCGGTGGCAAGGACCGGGAATTGACCATTCCAGAACTTGTCCGGGTTAGCGCCGATCAGGCATCGCCGCTGGCCCTGCGGCATGAAACGCGCGCGAATTTCCATTTCCGGCTGGTGGAAGTGGCGATGATGTTGCTGCTGCCCTTGCTGGCGCTGGCGCTGGCGGTGCCGCCCAAACGGTCCTCATCCGCGCTTGGCGTCTTTTTATCGATTGTGATGGTGGTCACTTATCACAAGATCAATGAATGGGCCGAAGGCATGGGCGCGCTGGGCCGGGTGGATCCTTTTGTCGCGCTCTGGACGCCGTTTCTGGGCTTTGCCGCGCTGATTTTCTGGATGTACTGGACATTGGCGCACAAGCCCGGCGGACAGCCCATTGGGGCATTGGAACGTGGTTTTGATGTTCTGGGCAAGACGCTGCGCCGGATGATCGCCCGCAACGCGCAACACAGGCTGAAGGCGTAATGCAGACCCAGTTTTTCCCATCCCGCACCATGGCCTTTTACATGGCCCGGATGTTTCTCGTCCGGTCGCTGGCGGTGCTCGCGGCCTTGGTGCTGGTGCTCCAGGCGCTTGATCTTTTGGGCGAATCCGAAAAGATCCTGGCAGTTGCCGGCAATGATAATGGCGATTTGTGGCGCTATGTTTCCATGCGAACGCCGCAGATCATTCAACGCTTTCTGCCCTTTTCCATTCTGCTGGGCACGCTGATCACCATGGTCACGCTCAATCAGAACAGCGAAGTCATTTCGATGAAGGCATCGGGCCTGTCGGCGCATCAGGTGCTGGCCCCGTTGATCCTGGCCAGTCTGGGCGTTGCGGCGTTTGCCTTTGTGTTCAACGAACGCATTGTCACGCGGGCAACGGCCACGCTCAATCGCTGGCAAAAGGTTGAATATGCCCCCATCCCCATGGACAGCCGGATCCAGGCGGATATCTGGGTGCGCGATGGCGATAATCTGATCAATGCGGGCGCGGTGGAAGGCCGCGGGCCGCAGACCCGCCTGACCGATGTTGTCATCTATGGGCGCGTGGATGGCGAATTGCGCGAGATTATCCGGGCGAAAACCGCCCGCCCGCAAGGGGATGGCTGGCAGCTTGCGGCGGCCACCCGCTTTGATGTCCGGCGCGGCGCGCGTGAGACATTGGGTACACTGCAAACGGCCCGCGGCGTCCGGCCGGATCAATTCACGCTGGCCCGTGTGGATCCCGATGGCCTGTCCTTTACGGCGCTTTGGTCTGCGATTGATGATCTGGAGGCGGCAGGCCGACCCACCCAGTCGCTTAAATCCTCGCTCTGGCACAAATTATCCGGCCCCTTATCGACCCTGCTGATGCCGCTTTTGGCGGCGGTCGCGGCCTTTGGCGTGGCACGATCGGGCCATTTGTTCCTGCGCACCGTTGCGGGCATGGCACTGGGCTTTGCCTATTTCGTTGCCGATAATTTCGGCCTCGCCATGGGCGATTTGGGCATTTACCCGCCCTTGCTGGCGGCGTGGGGCCCGTTTTTCCTGTTTTTGATGATCGGCGAATTCGTCCTCATCAAAACGGAGGAATGATCCCCTAAGGTTAACGGGCCGAGGCGTGAAAGCTGGATCGCACCAGCCGCGTGACCAGGCCGGGCAGCCCGGCATAGCTGGCGCCATGATAGCTGGACTCCGCCGGCAGCGCCGCGATCAGGCGGCGATGCGCCTCACCCAGCGCATGATAAGGCAGGCCAGGCAGCAAATGGTGCAAGGCATGATAACGCAGGCCCACCGGTGCCCAGATGGCGGGCAACAGGCCCGGTGGCGGAACGTTGACGCTGTCGAGATATTGGCCGGTCACGCTCATCACATCGCCGTCATTCTGCCACAGATGCGCAACCAGCGTGCGGATCTGGTTGATGACGACAATGCCGCTGTGAATGCCAGCAGCGACAAGCACCGCATGGAGCGGCAGCACCTTGGCCACCGTCAGCCCGATCAGCGTGATTGCCCATATCGCGGCGGCACTTTCCTGCCAGATCCACATCCGGCGGAATGCGCCGTCGGGCATGCGGCGGCGGAAATTGGGGTTGATCGACAGGCTGGAATAACGTTCGACGATCAGGCGCCGCAGCCGGGAAGACACGAGCGAGATTGGCGCCAAAAGGCCAAAGCGCAGCAGAACCGCCACCGGGCCAAGCGCCGAAATCACAACGAAAAGTGGGACCGTCCAGGGTTTCATCAGGGCCAGCGGCAGATATTCCGGGTCTTCATCGGTGCCATAACGGGTGCGCGCATGGTGCAGGCTATGAACGCCTTCATACATGAACGATGGCGCCATCAGCGGCACGCCGATAAGGGCATTCCAGGCGAGCCGGAACCCGGGCAGCGCCGTGGGGCGAATATGGGTCAATTCATGAATGAACAGCGCCGCACGATAGAGCGTCAGCACCGAGACAAGTCCCCAGCCCAGCATCGCTGCCGTGCTTTCGGCCAGGATAGCCAGCGCCATACTGGCATAGCCGATCACGGCAAAGGTCAGGAAATCGGGCCAATAAATCTCTGGCCGTGGGGTATTGAGATCGCGCGTCAATTCCGCCGCTGCGCGGATCATGGCGGCATCATCCGGATGTTGCGCCAGGGGGATCTTGGCAGCAGCCGGGGCCGGCGATGGTGCATCATGGGCGGACAGCGGTGAAGTCTTCATGTCATTTCCAGTTCTGACCATGGCTAAACCGCATCAAAATGGCAGGATGATGGCGGCCAGAGTGACTTTGCATAGGCCCTGCCTTGACATGGCAGCAAGAAGGCGGGACTTGCGGCGCAGCTTCGGGTGAAAAAGGACGTGGATCATTGACCAAGATCAGTTTGCACATTCGACCCGTTGAAACAAAGACCGACAGGGCGGCCTTTGTCGATCTGCCCTTTCGGCTTTATGCACAAGACCCCAATTGGGTCCCGCCGCTGAAGGACGAGGTGCATGGCCTTATCAATCCGGCGAAAAACCCGTGGTTCGGCCATGGCGAGGCCCAGTTGTTCCTGGCGGAACGGGCAGGGCGCGTGGTGGGACGCATTTGTGCACATATCGATCATCTGGCGCTGGCCCAGCCGCCGGAACAAGGCATGGGGCCGGGCACCGGCAATTGGGGCCTGTTTGAGGCTGAGGATGCCGAAACCGCAGATGCGCTGATCGCAAACGCCGAAAACTGGTTGCGCGCCAAGGGGATGACACGCGCGCTGGGCCCCTTGTCGATTTCCATCTGGGATGAACCGGGTCTTTTGGTCAAAGGCTTTGACCACCCGCCAACGGTGATGATGGGCCATAATGCGCCGGCCTATCAGGGCTGGGTAGAGGCGGCCGGATATCGCTTTGTCAAATCGCTGCGCACCTGGGATCTGGATATTTCCCATCCTTTTCCGGAATTGGTCGAACGCATCGTCGCGGCTGGGGAACGCAATAGTCGCATCCGCATCCGCCCCGTGAACAAGGCCCGGTTTGATGCAGAGGCCGCGCTGATCCTTGGGATTTTGAACGACGCCTGGAGCGAGAATTGGGGCTTTGTCCCGTTGACGGATGCTGAAATTGCCTATGTCGGCAAGAAGCTGAAGCCGATCGTTTATGAAGATCTGATCATGGTCGCCGAATATGATGGCGAACCGGTGGCGTTCATGATCGTGCTGCCCGACATCAATGAAAAGCTGCGCGAATTTGGCGGCTCATTATTCCCCTTCAACTGGGCAAAGCTGTTGTGGTGGCTGCGCAAGCCCCAGGTGCGCACGATGCGTGTGCCGTTGATGGGGGTTGTGAAGCGGCTGCAATCCTCCCGCATGGCCAGCCAGTTGGCGTTCATGATGATTGAATTTATTCGCCGCAAGGCGGTGGCGGATTATGGCGCTGTCCGGGGTGAAATTGGCTGGATTCTTGATGATAATCAGGGGATGAACGCCATTGCCGATGCCATTCATAGCCAGATCAACAAGGATTACTGGGTCTATGAAAAGCCGCTGTGACGCGGCCCGCACCAAAGGGTCAGTCCGGCGCAGCTAGGGCAAAGATCGCGGCTTTCAGCGTGGAATAATGCGATGCCCCCGGCTGCACCCGCCAGTCTGGGGTGATGGGCATCAGATGGGCGAGCGCACGCGACATGGCGGGCGGCACCCAATTATCGGCATCCCCAACCCAAAAACAGCTGGGCGCCTGCGCCTTGGCCACGTCGTCCGCCCATGGCTGGACATAAGCGGCAATGATCTGGGCATAGGCCCGGCCGCCATCGCCAAAGCCCCGCCGCACATTGCGCGCCCAGCCGCGGGCAAAGTCGGGATCAGCGGCCAGACGTGCATCATCGCCTTGCGCCGTCGCGAACAACGCCCGGAACAATAAGGCCGGGGCCAGACGCGCAATCAGGGCCTGGCCGGCCGTCACCCAGCGGAAAAGGCGGGGATGGTCCCGCGCGAGGCGGAACAGCGCGCCACCGGCCATCAGATCCAGAAAATCGCCGCTGTCCAGCGGCGCTGGCGGCGCGATCAGATGCAGGGCGGTCACACGATCGGGGTGACGGGCGGCCAGCCGGATCGCCTGAAATGCGCCCAGGGAAAAACCGATCAGGGTGATGGGGCCATCCGGAAAACGGGCCTCAATCTGTGGCCATAACGGGCCATGGCGCAGGTCTGGCGCAAACATGTCCACCGGCGGATCGGTCACCAGCTGCAATTCATCGGGGCTGCCGGGCTGGCCGTGCAGATATACGAACGGCGCCCGGTCCGGGGTCACTCCAATATAATCCAGGTGGGGGCGTGGTCGCTGGCTTTTTCCCGGCCGCGATAGTCTTTATCAACCCCGGCATCGACCAGCCGGTCCGCCGCTTCGGGGGACAGCATCAGATGGTCGATGCGAAAGCCGGCATCGCGCGGCCAGGCCCCGGCCTGATAGTCCCAAAAGGTCCAGAGCCGGCCTTTGGGGTGGCGGGCCTCCAGCGCATCGGTAAAGCCAAGCGCGGCCAACCGCCGAAAGGCGGCCCGGCTTTCGGGCTGCATCAATGCATCATCGGCCATTGCCGCGGGGTTGGCGATATCGGCATCGGTCGGGATCACATTATAATCACCCGCCAGAACCACCGGAATTTCAAGCGCCAGCAACGCTTGGGCGCGTGCGTTCAGCCGATCAAACCAGCGCAGCTTATAATCAAATTTGGGGCCGGGCTGGGGATTGCCATTGGGCAGATAAAGCGCGGCCACCCGCAGGCCGAAAATATCGGCTTCGACATAGCGGCTATGATCATCTTCGGGATCACCGCCAAGGCCGCGTTGCACCTCAACCGGGGTTGCGCCGCGCGCCAATATGGCGACGCCGTTAAAGCCTTTCTGGCCATGCCAGACGCCATGATATCCCGCCGCCGCAATCTCTGCGATGGGCAAGGTCTCATCGCTTGATTTCAGTTCCTGCAGGCAGACAATATCCGGGCGTTGTTCATCCAGCCATTCGATCAGCCGGGGCAGGCGCGCCTTGATGCCGTTGACGTTATACGTCGCGATCCGCATCCGCCGGGCGATCAGACGGCAAAGCTGGCGCCGCAGCCACAGCCTGACGCAGCATTGGGATTGGTCACGCGGAAGGCCGCGCCCCCCAGCGATTCGACATAATCGACAGCCGATCCGTCCAGCAGATCAAGGCTGACGGGATCCACAACCAGTTGCACGCCAGCGGTTTCGGATACCAGATCATCCGGCGCCACGGCATCAGCAAGGCCAAAACGATATTGAAAGCCAGAACAGCCGCCGCCTTCGACCGACAGGCGCAAAATGGCGGGCTTGCCCTGTTTTTGGGCGATAAACGCCACGCGGGCGGCCGCGCTTTCGGTAAGATCAACCTTGTGCATGGGGATTAGATAGGCGTGCGCGAAAGGCGCGGCAAGGGCTGGTTATTCGGCCTTGTCCGGGCCGCCAAGCGCAAGGTTGCTGGCATTGCGACGTTCCATCGCCAGCAGATAGCCATCGGTGCGCAGGAACGGGGTCGGGTTCACAGCGCGGCCATCAAGGCGCACTTCATAGTGCAGATGGCTGCCGGTCGAACGACCCGTGGATCCCATCATGCCGATCAGCTGACCGCGCTTCACGCGGCTGCCCGGCGTGGCGACGATCTGCGACAAGTGGCCATAACGGGTCTGGATGCCCTGGCCATGTTCCAGTTCAACCAGATTGCCATAGCCACCGACCCAGCCGGTGCGGCCAACAACGCCATCGGCTGTTGCATAAATCGGCGTGCCAACGGGGCCGGGAATATCAACGCCCGAATGCATGGCGGCACCGCCACGGAACGGATCAGAACGGACGCCAAAGCCGCTCGACAGTGCGATGCCAAGATTGACAGGCTTTGCCGACGGAATGGCGATCAGGCCCTGCGGCTTGGCGTCCAGACGCTTCCAGCTGTTGAACATCGCGCGAAACTGGGCATCAGGCTTGGTCGTGGCGGGCGCAGACTTGGCGCTGCCCGAAACGGCTTCAAAGGGGCCGCCAATGGCGGGTTCAGCGGCCTGTGCGGTGACAGGCAGGGCGGCCAGGAACAGGCCGGCGATCGCGGCGAACAGGACGCCAAAACGACCCATAACACGCCGCTGCGTGCCAACGCCATCAAGCGATGTCGTGACCGACGTGAACGTCATTTCGCGCAATCCCCCAAAAAATTCTCACCTGCCAATGGGTCCGCATCAGGTGCAGCGTCACCGGCTGAGTGTGCATGCGCAGGCTGATTTCAGGGTGCAAGCTTTTCGTAATAGTCGCGCGTTAAACCGGCGCTGAACCGCGCCGAGTCGTTGAATGGAGGCTTTAGCGTGCCTCTAAAATGCTGCTTCACCAGGCTCTGCCAGTGCAGAACCGGGTTGAGATCGGCCGATTCGGCCAGGCGTTGAAACCATTTCGATCCAAAGCCGACATGGCGGATCTCATCATTGTAAATTCTTGAAAGAATGCGCGAACTTTGGCCATCGCCCATGGCCGCAAGGCGGTGAATGGTTGCCGGGCTGACATCCAGCCCGCGCGCTTCAAGCACCATCGGCACAATGGCCAGCCGGGCAAGGATGTCGGTTTTGGTGGCCGCCGCCGATTCCCACAGGCCGTCATGCGCGGGCAGCGCACCATAATGGCTGCCCAGCCTGTGCAGGCGGCGTTCGAGCAGCATGAAATGCATCGCTTCATCCGCGCCGACCGACAGCCAATCATCGATAAAGGCGCGCGGCATGTCCGCGCCAAAGCGTCCGGCCATGTCAAAGGCCAGGTCAATGGCCGAAAACTCAATATGCGCAAAGGCGTGCAGCATCGCGATGCGCCCAGCAAGGGAGCCGGCACGGCGGCGCGCGGGCATTTTGGTGGGCGGCAGCAAGTCTGGCCGGGCGGGGCGCGCCGGGCGGTCGGGCATCGCCACATCAAAGACATGGGGGATGCGCCCCAACCGCCAGTCGCGCGCAACCTGGCGGGCGCGCATCACTTTGGCGCGGGGTGCGGCCGTTTCCAGAACCGACCGAATGGCGTGGGCAAGGCTGGTCATCGCGTCATGACCACACGCTGATCGATTTTGCGATGTAGAACAGGCCGATGGCGGTCACGATGCTGGCCGTCCAGCGTTTGAAATTCACGTCGCTCATCCGGTCCAGCACCCAGCCGCCGATCGCGGTTCCGGCCATGGACAGCGGAATGGCAAGCGCAAAAAGCCACAGGGGCGGCAGGCCCGGCGCATCTGCGGCGATGATCAGCGGTGCGCCATAGACGATGATTTTCGCCAGATGGCTGAACACCTGTGTCGCTGCCTTGGTCGCCACAATCTCATGGCGTGTCAGGTCGGTGCGGACGAAAAAAATGTCGAGCAACGGCCCACCGACGCCCGCCGTCAGGTTCAGCAGCGTCACCAGAAAGCCGGATGTCAACGCATGGGGCGTGCGCGCGGCATCCAGCCGCATTCGGCCCTGG
>JACCDO010782943.1_pt1 | contig 17988 bp, 22 predicted proteins | sample 7446101 | NCBI WGS metagenome assembly JACCDO01 (sample SAMN15323440, study PRJNA562643) | freshwater metagenome | isolation source: river surface water | place: USA:Blue River Watershed | collected 2017-08-16 | reverse complement strand
TGTTTGGTAATCGATCAAATATTAATAATAATTCCTGGGGATATTTCGTATATAAAGTAAATATTTCAAGTTATAGCACTTTTACAACAAGCGACACCCAACAGTCTCCTAGTTCTACTTCCGTACTTAAATCTGATACTTCTGTGTATACTTGGACAACTTATCCTGGTATGCAAGGACAAATAGGTTTTGCTACTACTGGTACTACTAATAACTTGTATTATCTACGAGATTGTTGCGGTTACGCAACATATGGTGGTTCACCCACATCTTTTGTAACTACTTATTGTAGTAGCGACACTTCTCTCGCTTATTCAGGTCCATGGTGCGGCGGCTCATCAACTGATGGGAGTGGGAATTTTTTACCCAATGTGACCACAACACCCGGTGGAAATAAGTATGGTGGGACGAATCAATATATGATCATGGTGAAATAATGGAATATGATTTTTACATAGAAACTACTAGCGGTATAAAATCTGCTAAAGTAAATTCTAATTTTGATTTTGAAGGTGCGCCATTTGGGGTAGTACCATATAAAAAATTTGGTAGTTCGGAATTGTCCGTAGAAATTATCGATAATTTTTGGGAATGCGTAAATCAAGTTTTACTAGAACACAACTTAACAAGCGATACATTTATAAGAGCTATCCGTGCTTATTCCAATGGTAAATTGTACGGGGAATATGATAATTTGTAATTTTTATTGAGCCACAATAAAAAACATAAGTAGTTCTATGAATTACAGCATAGTTATCCCTACCTACAATCATTGTACCGACCTACTAATCCCTTGTGTCGAATCTATATTGAAATATTCACATGTCTATGATATAGAACTAATTATTTCGGCAAACGGATGCATTGATGATACTAAAAACTACCTCTCATACTTAAGAGAAATATATAACAGTTTGGGTTTAGTTGAAAATTTTAAAACTACATGGAGTGATGAACCATTAGGGTACGCTAGAGCCAGCAACGCAGGCATTAATCTAGCAACTACTGATAAAATTTTATTGTTGAATAATGATGTAGTGATACTACATCAAAATAAGCATGACTGGTTAACTACATTAAATAAACCATTTGAACGTGATCCTAATTGTGGTATTTCTTGTACACTTAAGAAATACAGCCCAGTAACAAAAAGTCATTTCGCTATATTTTTCTGCGCTATGATACATAGAAAAGTTATTGATAAAATAGGTTTAGTGAGTGAAGATTATGGTACAGGTGGGCATGAAGATACTGACTATTGTATACGGGCAGAACAAGCAGGATTTACAATAGAACAAGAAATACCATTATATTGGTCTAATGAAGTTAATATGCACGTAGGATCTTTTCCATTGTATCACAAGGGAGAAGGAACTGTTCATGATCCTTCATTAGTCAGTGATTGGGAAAATACTTTTTTCAACAATGAATTGTTGCTGGCAAAAAAGTATAATATGGAATGGTATGAACAAAACAAAAGATAAGGTTTTAAATGAAATATAGTGTCATCATACCCACATTTAATCATTGTAATGATTTGCTAATACCTTGTGTAGAATCTATTTTCAATTACAGCCATGTGTATGATATTGAGTTGATAATTTCTGCGAACGGCTGCGTTGATAATACTAGAGATTATTTAAATTTCTTATCTGAACAATATGCTGCTCTGGGCCTATCAGAAAACTTAAAAATAATTTGGCATGATGAGCAATTAGGTTTTGCTAAAGCAACTAATGAAGGTATCAAAGCGGCAACTACTGATTATATTACATTAGTAAATAATGATGTAGTGTTTTTACATCAGCCAAAAAATCGTTGGCTAGATATGCTATACAAGAATTTCGATGACCCTGAAGTAGGAATATCATCTGTTCTTAAAGGATTTAGTCCGCCAGCCGGAAGAGACTTCGCAGTATTTTTCTGTGTAATGATACATAGAAAAGTCTTTAATAAGATAGGTCTATTAAGTTTAGACTATGGCATAGGCGCCGGAGAAGATACTGAATTTTGTATAGCAGCAGAAGACGCAGGATTTAAAATTGCTGAAGCAATGGAGAATAAAAAATGGAGTCATGAATTAGGTATGATGTGCGGAGATTTCCCCATTTATCATAAAGGTGAAGGTACTGTACATGACCCATTATTAGTACCTAACTGGGATAAAATTTTTATGGAAAACTCTATCACATTAAGTAAAAAATTTAATCCCAGCTGGTATGAAGAACAGTTAAAAAATAACAGGATATAAAATGAAATATAGTATTGTCATCCCAACATACAATCACCTAGAAGATTGTCTTAAGCCGTGCGTAGAGTCATTGCTAAAATATTCTAACATCAAAGATGTAGAACTAATCATTAGCGCGAACGGTTGTACTGACGGCACTAGTGACTATGTAAATTCTTTGATCGGTAAATTTAATTATTTAGGTTTATCAAATCATATTAAGTTAGCATGGAGTGACGAGCCACTCGGGTACGCTAAAGCAACTAACGCAGGTATTAAATTAGCTACTACCGACTACATTGTATTATTAAACAATGATGTTGTGATAATGCCTCAGACTAAAAATCGTTGGCTAGAACTATTCGAAAAGAATTTTTATGATCCTGATTGTGGTATCAGTTGTGTAGTAAAAGGTCCTAGTGATCCAGCCGGTAGAGAATTTGCTATCTTTTTCTGCGTAATGGTTCACAGAAAAGTCTTTAATAAGATAGGATTAATCACAGAAGAGTATGGCGTAGGTGGACATGAAGATACTGAATTCAGTATCGAATGTGAAAATGCTGGATTTAAAATATTAGAAGCTGTTGAAAAATTTTGGAGACCTGAGATTGGCATGCACGTAGGAGATTTCCCGGTATTTCACAAGGGTGAAGCAACAGTACATGACACTAATTTAGTCAAAGACTGGGAAAATATCTTTTTAGAGAATTCATTGAAACTCAGCAAAAAATATAATCCTTCATGGTATAAAATGAAGATGAAAGAGTTGGGTAGAGAAATCGTAGAAGAAAGTAAACCTGTTGTAAATCCAGTAAAACCACGACTATCTCCTGTAGAAGAATTTGGTTGGATGAAAAACGTTCCAGAGTATGCTGAAATGTTTAACGAAGTTATAGAAATAAATGCCTATAGGCTTCAACAAGAGCATATAGAAAATAGAACAGTTATAGATATTGGCGCAAACATAGGTTGTTTTTCTTTACTAGCAGCATCGTTTAATGCTAAGAATATTATTGCAGTAGAACCAGTATCTAAAACTTTTGATAGACTAAGACAAAATATAGAAAAATCAGGCTATAAGAATATTAAAACTATAAAATACGCAGTTTCGGACAAAAATGAAGATTATGTAAAAATTCTATTACAAGATGATGCTGGTCACAATAGCATGTACGTAGGAAAATCTCAAGACAATTTTGAAATTATAGAAACAATTACTCTCAATAAAATTTTGTCAAAGCTGCCAGTGGATGAAACTGGAATCTATTTGAAAATAGATTGTGAGGGTGGAGAATATGACATATTGTTATCTGCTACACCTGAAGATATGTCAAGAATAGACACAGTGACATTAGAAATGCACGCGGATTTACATCCTACGTTTAAGGGTTTTGAAATATTACAAAACAAGTTGACTGAATTTGGATATACAAGAACGCACGAAGAACAGATTTTTCAAATTTTTTATGACGAAAACCGTAACCCTATACAATACATTCCTATAGGATTTAGACAAGAATCTTGGTCTAGAACCCCTAAGAAACCTTGGAAAACATGAGTAATAAAAATATACTATGCTCTATCTCTACAAGAGGTAGATACGATACAACGTTGCCATTGGCAATATCATCAGCAATGAATCAAACTTTATTACCTGACAAGGTAATAATATTTGACGATAATGAAAATCCAAGAGATGTAAGAGAGACACAACATTACATGTATCTTTTGGATATGCTACAAGCAAAGGGCATTGAATGGGAATGGCGTTGGTCTTTGAAAAAAGGTCAACATTATAACCATGACATGGCAAACAACATGGGATATAAGTGGGTGTGGCGACTAGACGATGATACTATTGCTGAACCCAATGTACTAGAAACTTTATACTCTCATACCAATGATGAAGTAGGGGCAGTAGGAGGAGCAGTACTTACGCCTCCAATGGCAGGACCCATACAAGCAACAGGAAAAATACATGATATATATCATGAGGGCAACCTACAATGGTTTTACATTCATGAGAAAAAAGAAGTAGATCATTTACATTGTAGTTTTTTATATAGAGCTGGTATAGCAGAATATTGTTTAGCACTGAGCAGAGTAGCACACAGAGAAGAAACATTATTCACATATGAATTAGTAGCCAAAGGATATAAGAATTACATTGTACCTAATGCTATCACTTGGCATTTGAAAAACAAAGAAGGTGGTATACGTGACGGCCTACATGAGATGTATGTTCATGACGAGCAAATTTTTGCTAACCGTCTCAATTTAGCTGACAAAACGATTGTAGTTTTAGATTGCGGTATGGGCGATCATATCGTATTCAAAAAGGTATTGCCAGAGATTAAAAATCCTATAATTTTTAGTTGCTATCCTGAAATCATACCTGGACGTAGTATTGCTGAAGCACAAGCTTTATTGGGAGACTTGACATCGTATAACGTGTATGCTAAAATGGATATGTGGAATTGGACTGATAGCTTAGAAAATGCGTATAGAAAAATGTATGTAAGGGGTATAAAATGATTATTATTGCTCCTTGGGCAAGGGGAATGCGTAATGGAGAACGGCATCCTAAAAATTATCCATGGTGGAATGAACTTGTAAGCCAGATAGATGAAGAAGTGATTCAAGTAGGCTCTGCCGGTGAAGAACAAATAGCACCTATTTTTCACCAGAATCTAAAGCTAGCAGACTTAGCCGAACTTGTAAAAATTTGTAAAACATGGATTTCTGTTGATAGCTTTTTCCAACATTTTTGCTGGGATTTAGGTAAAAAAGGAATTGTTTTATTTGGTCAATCCGATCCAAATATATTTGGACATCCTGAAAATGTTAATTTACTTAAAGATAGAAGTTACTTACGTGAAAAGCAATTTTGGCTGTGGGAACAGTGTGAATTTAAAGCAGAATCTTTTGTAGAACCAAAGTTAGTACTTGAAGAACTGAAAAAATTTGATGTAAAAATCAAACAATGATTAATGTTTTTCAAAACTCATATGACACTAGATTGAAAAGTTGGTATCAATTACGTCAATCTTTAGACCAAACAGATACTAAAAATAAATGTATAGCCATTGACAGTTATTGGCAAAGAGCGCCACTGGTCAATCATTATTTACATTTTGATTTTATGTCGGACTGGCCTAATCCGTGGGAACTTATTTACGATAACAATTATTGTAATATTGCTAGAGGATTGGGTATGACATATACCCTATTATTGTTGGGCATTGACGATATTGTTTTTGTCGAAGCTTTAGATTATAATAACGAAGATGTTGTATTAGTCCTGGTAGAAAACGCAAAATATGTGATGAATTACTGGCCCGATACGGTAGTAAATAACTGTCTACTAGATTTCAAAATCAAAAAAAGAATACCAATCTCACCCATAATAACTAAAATAGGTTAAAAATGAAAATACATGTTGTAAAAAGATCCGGAGAAAAAGAATTATTAACAATAGAAAAATGGCAAGCGCAAGTAGCAAAAATATGTAGAGGTATAGCAGATGTGAGTCAAAGCATGATAGAAATCAAAGCTCAACCACATTTTTACGATGGTATCAGGACTAAAGAAATCGATGAAATAACACTACGCGCCGTAGTAGATTTGATAGATGTAGAAACAAATCCGGATATAGGTCATACTAATTATCAATATGTAGCAGGTAAACAGCGTCTTAGTATGTTAAGGAAAGATGTGTATGGGGACTATAATCCTCCTAGACTTTATGATATCGTTAAAAAGAATATTAGTGTAGGACTTTATACAAAAGATTTGCTTGAGTGGTACACTGAAGAAGAATGGGATAAGATGGATAGCTTCATCGACCATTCTAAGGACGAACAATACAGTTATGCCGCCATTGAGCAATTGATTGAGAAATATCTTGTCCGCAACCGTAGTACAAAACAAACATACGAAACCCCTCAAGTTCGTTACATGGTTGCAGCAGCAACAGTTTTTCATAAGGAAGAACCGTTATCTGCTAGAATGCGTTATATAAAGGAATATTACAATGCTGCTAGTGATGGTCTTTTCACTCTTGCTACTCCTGTACTCGCTGGCCTCGGGACCCCGACAAAGCAGTTTAGTTCTTGCGTTCTTATCCGTAGTGATGATGACCTTGACAGCATTTTTGCATCTGGCGAAATGATGGCAAAGTATGCTAGCAAACGTGCTGGCATTGGATTAGAAATAGGTAGACTAAGACCACTCGGTAGTCCTATTCGTGGCGGGGAAATCATGCATACTGGTATGATACCTTTCCTTAAGAAGTGGTTTGGCGACTTGCGCTCATGCTCACAAGGAGGTATTCGTAATGCTAGTGCTACTGTATTTTATCCAATTTGGCATCATCAGTTTGATGATCTTATCGTGCTTAAGAACAATCAAGGAACCGAAGAAACCCGAGTCCGTCATATGGATTATGGGGTTGTCCTTAGTAGTTTCTTCTGGAGACGATTTAGAAACAAAGAAAACATAACCTTCTTTGATCCTAACGAAGTTCCGGATTTGTATGAAGCTTTTTATTCAAACACTAGATTGTTTGAAGAACTTTACGTAAGGTATGAAAAAAGAAAAGACCTGCGTAAAAAGACAATTAGCGCCGAAGAAGTATTTAAATCAGGTATATTAAAAGAGCGTACTGATACAGGTCGCATCTATCTTGTGTTTATTGATAACGTTATGAATCAGGGTCCTTTTGATCCCGAATATCATAAAATTTATCAAAGTAACTTGTGCTGTGAGATTCTATTACCAACTAAATCTTTTAAACGTCTAGATGATGACACAGGGCGCATAGCATTGTGTACTCTCGGAAGTATCAACTGGGGAGCTTTCCGTAACCCAGAAGATATGCGCCGTGCTTGTAGGATTCTTCAGCGTAGTCTTTGTAACATACTTGACTATCAAGATTTTCTAAGCATCCAAAGTAAGCTAAGTAACGACGAAATTCAACCGTTGGGCATAGGCGTTACTAATCTAGCATACTGGCACGCCAAACGCGGTCTCAGATACGGCGAAAAGGATGCGTTACAAGAAGTTAAGAGTTGGATGGAACATCAAGCATTCTATCTAACTGAGGCAACAGTAGAACTTGCTAAAGAGCGCGGAAAGTGTAAAGACAGTGACAAGACTCGTTACGGTAAAGGTATCTTCCCTTGGGAACTACGTGCTAAAGGCGTTAACGAATTGGCAAACTTTACTCCTGAATTAGATTGGGAGTCACTACGTACTAATATGATTCAGCATGGTGTACGAAATGCGACATTAATGGCAATTGCGCCAGTAGAATCAAGTAGCGTAGTTATTAATTCTACTAACGGTATTGAATTGCCAATGTCACTTATCTCTGTAAAAGAAAGTAAAGCAGGGTCATTTACTCAAGTTGTTCCAGAATATCACAAACTAAAGAACAAGTATCAATTGATGTGGGAACAAAAAGATTGCGATGGATATTTAAAGACTGCCGCAGTGCTAGCAGCATATGTTGATCAAAGCATAAGTACTAATACGTTCTATAATCCTGCGCATTTCCCTGATCGTAAAGTTCCTACTACATTGATTGCGAAGAATCTAATGCAATCTCACATATGGGGCTTGAAGACTTTCTATTATTCGCTTATAAACAAACAGGGTAGTAAGCAACAAGAAGAACCTGTAGTAGTTTCTTCTACAGTAACGGAAGAATTAGAAGATGCTGACTGTGAAAGCTGTAAACTATGAGTAAACAACAATATAATTTATCTACAAAAACCGATTATTTAAATCGCAAAATGTTTCTTGACCCAATGGGTCCTGTTACTGTACAGCGTTTTGAAGAAGTAAAATACAATAAAATACAGGAAATGGAGCAAACGGCTCGCGGCTTTTTCTGGGTGCCGGAAGAAATTAGTTTGACTAAAGATGCTAGCGACTTTAAGGATTCTAGTGACGCAGTAAAACATATTTTTACCAGCAATCTATTACGTCAAACAGCTTTAGATAGTTTACAGGGACGCGGCCCTAGTCAAATTTTTACTCCCGTCGTTAGTTTACCAGAATTAGAAGCATTACTTTATAATTGGACTTTTTTTGAAACTAATATACATAGTCGCAGTTATAGTCATATTATTCGTAACATTTATAATGTGCCCAAAGAAGTATTCAACAGTATTCATGACACAAAAGAAATTGTTGATATGGCGAGTAGTGTAGGCAAGTATTATGATAAGTTGCACATACTAAATTGCAGAAAAGAAGCAGGTTTTGAAATTGACGAACAAGACCATATTTGTGCTATTTGGTTAGCACTAAATGCCAGCTATGCTCTAGAAGCATTTCGCTTTATGGTTAGTTTTGCTACAAGTCTAGCAATGGTTGAGAACAAAATCTTTATTGGCAATGGAAATATCATTAGTCTTATATTACAAGACGAACTATTACACAAGGGTTGGACAGCTTGGATTATTAATCAAGTAGTCAAAGAAGATTCAAGATTTGCTCAAGCTAAAATTAAATGCGAAGCCGAAGTATATGCTATGTATATGGATGTAATTCGTGAAGAAAAAGAATGGGCTGAATATTTGTTTAAGAAAGGTCCTGTCATAGGACTAAACTCAAATATTCTAAAAGATTTTGTTGATTATACAGCCAATCAGTCATTGAAAGATATAGGAATTAAATACCAACATAATGCTCCTAAAGTTACTCCTATTCCATGGTTTAACAAGCATTCTAATACAAGTAACAAGCAAACAGCGTTACAAGAAAACGAAAGTACAAACTATGTAATCGGAATCCTGTCTAGCGATATCGATTACGATAAACTACCATCAATTTAAAAGGAATATAATATGAAAGCAATAATTTGGAGTAAGTACCATTGTACATTTTGTGATCAGGCAAAGGCCCTATTACAGCAAAAAGGTATCCCATACGAAGAGAAAAAAATTGGAGATGGGTATACTAAAGAAGAATTATTAGAAGCAGTACCAACTGCCAGAACAGTACCACAGATATTCTTAAATGATGAATATGTAGGTGGGTTTCAAGAACTAAAAGCCAAATTGGCAGCATAAGGAAATACATGAAAATTAAAGACAATGAAGTATATTCGTTTAAATTAAATAGCGGCGAAGAAATCGTAGCCAAAGTTTTAAGTACAGATAACAATCAAATCACAGTATCAGAACCAGTAAGCGTTGCGCCCGGACCACAAGGAATGGGTCTTATACCTAGTCTATTCACCGCAGATCCTAAGGGTGAAATAAGACTAAATACTAATAGCGTTGCTGTATATGGATTGACGGATGAAAACATTAAAGCAAAATACATAGAAGCAACAACTGGTATTACTGTACCAAGTAAAAAATTAATATTAGGATAATTATGCCACAACTAAGTCGAAAAGGTGATGCTAATACAACTGGCGGCAGGATAATGCGTGGAGCAGGAACTGTGTATGCCAATGGTATTGCTGTTGGATTACATGTTAGTGGTATAACACCACACGCACCTTTCGGCAAAAAACCACATCCCCCTCATAGGGCCGCAAAAACTACTGATGGTAGTCCTACTGTGTTTTGTGAGGGAGATCCAGTATTAAGAGTTGGATCGGGTAATACATGCGGGCATAAAATAGTAGAAGGTAGTCCAAACGTATATTGCCCATGAGCAGAACCGGTAAACAAAATCCTTTAGGTGTAAACGTAAACAGTTCTACACTACGCAATATAGGTTTCTATATTAATCCTGTCGCGGCTGGCTATATGGGTTCAAGCCGTGTTAATAGCGAATATAATTTTGGAAGTCTAGTTTCAGCAACCTGTTTACGTTTACTTACTTGGAGTATTCATGATGCTTATAACAGAGGTGAAGTTTTAAAGACACCAGCAGGTACTAGTGTTTATGATAACATAATCACAATAGGACAAGGTGTTATAGAATCGTTGGGTAATAGTAAACCTCCTACTTATATTATTGTGGATCCATCTGGAAGATGGACAGCATATAATGGTCCTGCTACTACTGGTTACGGATTAGCTGGTAACGTAGGGCAAGGACAAGAAGCAACATGGGTCCCTTACCTAATGACTAATCCTAATCACAGCGTAACGCAATGGGGATTCATTAGATGTTGGGCATTACAAGCATGGAATGAGTTTAATTGGAACGGCGGAACAATGGCTTCTGCTAGCGCCACAACACCAGTTCAGTATAAAGAATTTACTTCATCGTTTTTAGCAGCACAAACATTTATTGATTACATGAACGTAACAATAAATTCTATGAAAACAAGTCAGACCTTTTTAAAGGGTACATATAGCAATATGAATGACTTGGCAAGTGCGGATATTACAGGTGTGAGTTTGTCAACTAGAATATTCGGACAAGATTGTATTACTGCTGGAAAAGTAGTTGATTTGAGTAAGCTACTAAAGTTTGGTTTACCTTCAGTGCTATTACAGACTATTAAAAAAAATAACATACTAAGTTCTTCTCTAATATTGGCATTATTAGCTGCAGGGTTATCAAATGAAGAAATAGATGCTATTTCTAACAACAACGTAGATGCTACCAAATACCAAGAACAGTTAATATACGGAGCTTTTTTAATTATTACGGGTGCTGATTTACAAGAAATATTAGTACCATTAAATTGTAAAACACAAGGTATAGAAACATTAGCAGATTTATTAAACATCAAGAAATTATTTCCAAACAGTTATAAAACATTAACAGTACCCATATACAACGCTAATCCTGGACCTACTAATAGCAAAACTTATTACCCTATCTTCGAAGGAAACAACGTAAGTCCTAGATTGTCAGCTCCTGAAATCGTAGAAGTGGTGGGAACTGTATTGCCTCCTGGAAATCCGCCAGTTGTAGAACCTCCGCCCCCGCCTATTGTAATTACACAACCAGTCATACCAGTTACTTCAGTCGTGAATCCAGTGGGCGCCGGCGGCGTTGGAAGCCCAGAAATAGTTTCTTCTCCTGCTCCTGCTCCTGCTCCGGTAGTACCTCCACCAGTAGTAGCCCCGCCCCCCGCGCCCGCACCGGTTACTGTAGCACGTGGAAGTCAATTCAGACAAATATATAATACTGACGAAAAATAAAAACTATGGCAGACGAATTAAATTTTCAAGTAGCAGCAGAAGGTTTTGGATCATATCTAGACGGAATACTACCATCTGATGTAGCCATATCGGCTGGTGCCTTTTCGGCTAGTATGCAGCAAATAAGAAATATACTAGCAGTAGATTTTGAAAAATTTGCTCAAGTTGCGTATTCTACTGAAGTAGTTAATACGGGGTTAAATTTAGTTAACGGAAGTGATATTCCTACCAATTTAAATGAAGCGACTCTAGGTCATGATATAACCTCTATTGGTAGTGGTCCATATGGTACATACACAGCAAGCGACTTTTTTGGTTGTATGAGTGGATTGCCTTATATGTGGAGTGATATTCAAAAAGGAATAAAAGGCTTAGAAACTACAAAACTTTATAACATCTATAATCAATTGTTTCTTGGTGTCACCTGGGAAAAAGCAGTATTTGCGATACCACAACCTTATTATTATACGACCGTCCAGTCATATGTTGCTCCGACTGTGAGTAATAATCCTGCTAATCCGAACTATCAACCTGATCCAGGTCAGCCTAATTATGATCCTGTACCGTATCTTAACGGAAGTACTGGTACACCTACATATTGTGCTACTTATTATAGTGCTCCCGGACAACCAGCAAGGTATGACTGGTATTATACCTTAAATATAAGTCTAACTGACAATGGTGGAGGATATGGTAGAGGCACAGCACCAAATCCTATAGTAGTTATTTCACCTAATAACGTAGGTGCTAGTGTTACTACTACAGTGGGTAGAAGTGATCTTGATGCTCAGTCTATGGGTGGAGGAACGTTTGGTAGAGTACGTGCTACTATTAATAACGGCGGATCCTATAGATGGTTAGCAAACGATACTCAAACAAATTGGGTAAACATTTCAGGTTCTGACACTGATGCAGCCGACCCGACTCCGCCTATTATTCCTCCCAGAGACGCAGCATGGGTAAATTCTGCGATGCCATTAGAAACTATTAGAATACAGCATCCTCCTACTGCTTCTTTACCTGTTACAGGAGCCGGAGCTATTGCCACAGGAGGAACAAACACATCAGGGGATGTATGGTCTAGAAATGGGTTAGTATCTAGTGGTACAGCCGGCTGGCCATCTCCCATGAATGCTGTAGTTCAAGGTTACATAAATCAAGCAAACGCTGAAATTGCTAACATTAGAACATTGAATCCTTATCTATCTAGAAATTTAAATTCAGTATATGACGCCGCTGGGGTACAATTAAAAATAGAACAACGAGCAAGATTTACAGGCATACCGCCAGTCGCTGTACCGAGAGATGATTTTATAAATATATATCCTACTGCCCTCTCTATTTTTACAGATTCAGTTCCTTACCTAGCACAAGATACTAGACCTCATATGTATGTACAAACATTAGAAGCTATTTCAAATGTAAACACTGTAGGTGGTCAAAGTGTCATTGCAATGATGCGTCAAGAAAGAAATGCTGCTAGATTACAAGAAATAGGAATAGAACTAGATAATAATATACCAGGTGAATACGATCCAGAACTAGCAAAATTATTGATATCCAATGGTACTGTTCCGGTCGCAGATGAAGGATTGGTAGTTACCGGTATTAATGGAAACGTAAACAATCCAACTACAACGTACACTATTCCTAGTGTACTTGCTGTTCCTAGTCCTACTAATAACGGTAATACTATAACTCCTACCCCAGTAGGATATTATGATCCAAATACACTTACTTTTAAATATACTGATGCTACTTCCAATGTAGGAGAATTTAGCCCTATACAGGGTATAATCAACTTACAAAACAATACAATCAATAATGTCAATATTTTGGGTCCAGATGGTAATGGTACAGGTCCTGCTATGCCAGTTACTACAACTAGACCTAGACCAGACTTACCCGGGCCTGGACCAAATAATAACCCCGGATTTTCTGGACCAGGATTCGTTAATCCTACCGGAAGTAATCCTAGCCCAAATAGTGTTAATCCAAAACCTAACCAGACTCCCGGAACCCTACAAACAGGTACTAACAATTTAGGAACACCTACTGGAGTAGGTGGAGTAGGAGGTGGGTTAGGAGGTACAGGTAGTGGAAATAATCCGGCTGGAGGTAATGGCGGCGGAGGCGGAACTAACACAGGTTTAGATGGGATACCCATTATAACTAATCTCCCCGGAACACTTATAAATAACAATGATCTTACAAATCAAGACCGATTTATAGAGCCTATAGCCGTAGTAACAGTCGGACCAAAGATTCCAATTGGTATCGGAATTCCAATCGATACAGGTAAAGCAAAATCTCCGGGTAGTCTTGCCGGTTCTACTAGTATTATTCCTCCCAACCTTGACGGATCATTTATAGCATCTACCTTACTACCTTCTACTTTAAGCGTACAAGAAGCAATTGACGATGTAATACGTTGTAATTGTGACTGTTGGATAGATTAAGTTCCGAAAAATTGTTATTAAAATAAAAATATGCTATAATAATAGCATCAACAACTGCCAAATATTTGGCAAATTAATTGAAAGGAGTTCAAAATGGAAATGTCAATTAAGACTCTTTATAAATTATTTGGGTTAATTTTCGTAGCCATGGTTCTTTATGTTGTAATGAATATTAAGTTTGAAAACATAAAGGACACGCCTATACTTAAATCATCCAAATCGTATGTTTCAATAAATAATGTAGATAAGACACTGGATTGTTTAGCACTAAACATTTATAGAGAAGCAGGAAATGAAAGTTTTGAAGGCAAAGTTGCTGTGGCTCAAGTTACATTAAATAGAGTCGATCACCATGCCTTTCCAAAAGACGTATGCGGAGTCGTTTACCAAAAAAATGTTATTATGGAAAAAGTTGTATGCCAATTTAGTTGGCATTGTATGAACTTTGCTTCAAATAAACCTAATGACGCTTCATATAAAGAAAGCTATGCTGTTGCTAAAAAAGTTCTATTAGAAGGATTTAGACTTGACAGTTTAGACAAAGCATTGTATTATCATGCTGTGTACGTGAAGCCAAATTGGCCATACACAAAAATCACACAAATCGGAAACCACATCTTTTATAAGGAAAAACTATGAGTTACATTGTAACTTTCTATAACAATTCTATTGAGTTTTTTAAAACCAGACTGAATAAAATTTCAGCAGAAACTTTGGGTTGGTTGGCAAATATAGCACTACATGCGGCTACGATACCCTCGTTGCTAGCACTTATGACCGGGATTACAGATAAATCTCCTTCACTTGATGTTGTATTGATGTTATGGTTTTCACTAGCATTATTGTTTTTTAGGTCTGTTTTACTCAAAGACCTCTTGAATATTGTAACTATCAGTGTAGGATTTATGGTACAAGCGGTATTCTTGGTGCTTATATTTTTTAAATAATGAATGATGAAACTAGCAATCTCGCCAAAGGGCGAGATAGCTTTGATGCTACTGTAGGTACCAACTTAGTACAGTTCTTTAATAGAAATGTAACGCCCTATCCTACTGAAATAGGTGGACCCAAGTTTGATTTAGTTCCAGTCACTAAACAAAAAGACATAATGCTGAATGTTGCTAGGCTTCACGCCCAGCAAGAATATGATAGAATTATGGAATTAGTTACGGTCTTACAAAAACAAGCAGCGCAGATAAAACGTAGATTAGAAATTACAGACGCTGTACATGAAGCAGTATATCAATTTCAAATTTATCATGGTAACATTTATTGGTTGTGTTATGATAGTAGAAAGCAATGTACTAGATTAGTGATGCATGGTCCTAATGAATGGTTTACGGGTAAACCAGAAGAATATGAATACATTTGTAGAGTTAAATGGTTAGGTGATCATAGTTGGTTAGAAGTAGACAGTGAAGGAAATCCAGTATCATGAATATATCATCAAGTAAAGATAGATATACTTTTCAACGAGACAGATATATTGAAAGGCGAGCCGAAGAAGGCAAGACTCCTGAGAATTGTGAGGAGACTGCTGCCATGCTGGAATATTATAATCAAGTTATAGAGTCTCATAAAGACGAACATCTGCAAGAAGAATTTAGAAAAAATAACATGGAGTACGATCTTCGTACTACCTCTTGGATATTAGAAAAAGTACGTCTATCAGACGCATACGCACAAAATTTATATGCTGCTATGTGTAATAGAGACTTTGTAAGAAACGACATTTGGCCTTTATTAAAAGAAGAACGTTGGGGTTGTAGCTGGCGTCATGCCGGCGGTATTATCGCTGACATGAAGGGTGAAGGTGATTATATCGATTGGTACTGTTCAGGAATTCGAGGTGATAACAGAGTGATATCAAACGAAGAATTTCAAGCATTTACTGATGAACAAAAAAGACATTACGTTGATGTTCAATCGTATGTAGGTGAAGGACATGTAACTGACGAAATTCGTGAAGACTTGATGAAATTGGGCTGGATCGTTTTAGACGATGAATCTGATGAATAAATACTTCATAGCGAAGGAGTTCTAAATGTTAGAAATGATATTTTACATTTTAATTGGAGCATTCATTGGATGGCATGTACCACAGCCAGTGTGGGCTAAAAATATAGAAGACAAGATAACTTCACTATTTAAAAAATAATGGCGTACTCTCAGCAAGTTATAGATCACTACGAAAATCCACGAAATGTAGGATCGTTTGATAAGAATGATGACAGTGTAGGTACTGGTATGGTAGGTGCTCCTGCTTGCGGTGACGTTATGAAACTACAAATTAAAGTAGAGAACGGAGTTATTTCAGATGCTAGATTTAAAACGTATGGGTGCGGGTCGGCAATTGCTTCTTCAAGTTTGGTCACAGAATGGATTAAGGGCAAGACCCTCGACGAGGCAGCAACAATTAGAAACACACAAATCGCACAAGAACTCAGTCTCCCGCCAGTCAAAATCCACTGCTCAATCCTCGCCGAAGACGCAATCAAAGCAGCCATAGAAGACTATCGAAAGAAGCACTAATGCCAAAAGCATTCATTCTTGTCGGCGTTCCGGGCTCAGGAAAATCGACATGGATTTCAAAGGCTCCGGTAGATTGGAATAATACGGTCATTGCTAGTACGGACAACTACGTAGAGCAAGAAGCAAAACGTCAAAATAAAACTTATACTGAAGTTTTTAAAGATGTTATGCCGGATGCCGTTAACCATATGGCAAAAACTGTAGTAGATGCTGTACGTAATAAACAAGATATTATTTGGGATCAAACAAGCACAACCAGACACACTAGAGCAAAAAAACTACGTATGCTACCTAGTAATTACGAAACAATCGCAGTGGTATTTCCTACTCCTGATAAAAAAGAATTGGCAAGAAGGCTTGGAAGCAGACCCGGTAAAACAATACCCGACGAAATAGTAAATGATATGATTACACGTTGGGAAGAACCTTCAGAGTCTGAAGGGTTCGACAAAATCATACACGTGAGGTGAATATGAGCCACGCACAAGATAAAGTAAAGAATTCCACAAGGCGCCATCGTGACGAGAACGCAGTCAAGAAGCAAGCAAAAATTGCCAAGGCACATGGATTCAATATACATGACAAAGTAATTAAAGAACCGCATCGATTAGCAAAACGTCATGCAATGGATTGCGGAAACCCAGATTGTATGTTATGTGGTAATCCAAGACATTTACATAAGCATGGATTAACCGCTCAAGAAAATAGACTATTTCAAGATATGGATAGTATCAGAGACAAAAAAAGTAATGGAACCATCTCACCGGACGAATAATTTTTCTTGTTAGACGAATTACAATAAGTAATTCTATGAAAAATATTCTAATAATAGGTGGCTGCGGCTACATTGGATCCGGTTTATACCATCACCTACAAAACACGCATATAGTGGACACTGTAGACCTAGAATGGTTTGGTAACTACAATTCTAATAACATCAAAAAAGATTTTGACGAGTTGACAGAGCAAGAATTAGAAAAATATGATGTTGTTATACATGTTGCTGCAAACTCAAGTGTACCATTATGTAAAGATGTATTTGATAGTTTTGACAACAATGTAACTAAGTTTGTTAATTTGGTTAAAAAATTAAAAAAGCAAAAATTTATATATGCTAGTAGTTCATGTGTATATGTTTCAGGGGGCGATCCTAAAGTAGAAACAGAAATGCTTTATCCAATGGACGGTCTTACATTAACGAAGACTACTATAGATCAGTTCATGCCATTGACTAATGTTGAATATTATGGGTTACGTTTTGGTAGTGTGAATGGTTATAGCCCAAATATGCGTCTTGACCTTATGGTAAATGCTATGACATTAAGTGCTATCAACAATCGTGAAGTTAATGTTTTTAATGGACACGCAGGTAGACCTATACTTGCTATGAAAGATTTGATCAGATCAGTAGAAACTATAATCAACAGTGATGTTGACAATAGGGGCGTATATAATATTGCTAGTGAAAATTATACCATATATGAAGTTGGACAAAAAGTGGCTAGTCATTTTAATGTTCCAATGAATGATAAAGGAAAAAATTATACATACGATTTTACTATAGACACTTATAAGTTTTGTAACACATATGATTTTGAATTTACCGAAGACATAGACTCTATCATTCAAAGTATTACAGATAATG